>Ga0207075_1030_pt1 | contig 30051 bp, 21 predicted proteins | sample Alteio_BWMinHeat_64_FD_153587 | JGI IMG/M metagenome (GOLD analysis project Ga0207075, IMG submission 153587) | Enriched cells from forest soil in Barre Woods Harvard Forest LTER site, Petersham, Massachusetts, United States -... | ecosystem: Environmental > Terrestrial > Soil > Temperate forest >... | reverse complement strand
TTTAGATGTACTAATATATAGTGCTATCTTCCAAAACCCTCAAACTTCTCGAAAATTTACTCAAAAATTTCTCCTTTGCTCAAATCTTCGCGTTTTCAGAGAAGTTCGAATTTTCGAGAAGTTTGGAGATAGGATTTCTTCAGAGTTTCCTATATATTTACCCTATAGCACCCTCTCTAATATAAAAACCTTGAAGAAATCCTATCTCCGAAAAGTTCGATAAATATTGGACGAAGTAAGTCTCAATAGTATATTTAGAGTTATTATATCTGCGAGTAGATATAATAATCAAGAAAGATAATGATTTTGACGGGTAAATACCGTCTTCAGTGGTGTAATACCCCTAAACTAACTCTTTTTAGCTTCGAGTTCTGATATAACTTTGGCAAGAGAGGGCATGATTTGTAATTCATCAATGATCTTCTTCTTAGCAAGTTTAATATAGGGTAATCTCTTAGAGTACTCATCATCCTTAATAGCTTTCCTAATTACCTTGATAGCCTCCTCGGGTTTAGTGAGATCGATCCAAATGTAAGCACGTTCGTCAATAAATTCACTGATATTTGGACATCCCCAGTAGAAACAGAGACATTCACATAAAATAGCATCGACAATCTTCTCAGTGAAATATCCTTTTTCGACACAGTTCTCGGATGCAAAGGTATATTTATAAGGGAGTAGTCCAGAATCTTTATTCATATAGGGAAGTGAACCTTTGTAGCAATATAAATCTAATTTATCTCGACCGTAGAGATCGAATCCCTTAATACTTGCTAAATAAGAGGCAAAATCATGACGCATCTTATAAGCATCTCGATGACTATGACCTGAGATAATTGCTGATATTAATTTATCCTTCTTGTAACAGGGTTGATCACTCCTAATATCTTCCTTAAGTTGATCATACGTTTGATTCACATGCCATTCAATACTATTATGATCAGTAAATGAGTGAATGAATTTGTTCGATTTCTTATCAAAGTAATCATCATACATTTGATAATGAACATCAGGTTCCATTCGAAGTTGAAGACCCTTTTTAGGATTGTACTGACCAATACCACCTAATTTATTCTGAAGAATATGATAGTCAGCTTCATTAGCATCATGAACCCACGTTAAAGATATTCCATGTGATGTCCATACCTTAGATTTACTCATTAATCGATGTTCCCAATGTCGATGATAATCATTATCGAACGGTGAAAAGAGCTTAAGTTTGATTGATTTGGGGCTCTTCTCATCTTTCTCTCCTAAGATCATGGTTTCTAGAGCCTTAGTTGCGGAGTTATCAATTGATGTCATTTTGGCGACGGTGTCGGTGTCGGAGGCCATTTTGGCGATATTTTAATGAGATCGCTTTTAATCACTCAAACTTTTATTTATATCCTTTTACTTTTTAGATTATAGTTTTATACCAATAATTATTGATAACTGTAATGTTTCTCACCTCCATGGTTAGTATCATACATCACTGTAGCAATATTGTGGAAGATACCCTTACAACCCATTGCAAACATGCGCTGCCAAGAACGATAATCTTCATACCTCTCTGCCTTTTGCCCACCACTTTTAATTAAAGATTCTCTATCAACTAAGACAGTACTAGTACAAATATAATTAGTATCTTTAATACTTGTGGAATCAATGAGTAACAATTCTTCTCCCTCTTTTTGATTAAACTTCATCGATTTACCCAGTGGAAGTTTGCTGTGGTATGGTTGTAACGTATCATTACAAATCATGTTACTACAGAGTAAAGAGACCTTATAAGTTTCAAGCATGTTAAGTTGTACTTCTAATTTATTGGGAAGACAGTAATAATCATCATCATCAAGGAATGCGATATAGGTACCTCTGGAGATGGATACACCCTGCATTCGTGTTATACCTTGTGGAACAATGGTTTGATATTTCTTTTTATTATTTTCTTGGTTATGGATGAATTTAACACCTGGGTAATCAATATCAAGAGATAAATATCGTTTATCTGGTGATGCATCATTAACAACAATCACTTCAATATTAGTTAATGTTTGAGATAGTACCGATTCAATAGCACGACGAACAAGCTCATAACGTTGATAACTTGGGATAATTACACTAACTTTTGGGGTTATTAAACCTTGAAGTTGTCGTGATATCTTATATGAGTAGTTATTAGTATTATAGATTAATCTTTTAATGTGCCGAATAGTATACTCGGCACCATTAAAAGTAATAAGAGATTTTAATGATTCAAATCCTCCAGCATAACGTCGACATCGCCAGGCTAGGATGGAATGTTCATCATGGTAAGTACAATCTTTAACTATCTTGGTATCTTTCTCATCACGCAGAAATTTACCAAGATCCTTAATATTTGGTTTAATATCCCAGCGAATAGGAGTCCATTCATCCGGCACGAGATCAGATGTATCTAATCCAGATAACTGAGCTCCAAACCAGGGATGAGGATAAGCAACATCTTTACTTCTTGAGAGAAAAGCACTCCACCAAGAGAAAGCACTATTAGCGATAATGAACGCATCACATTTTGACATTGCTAGCATTTCAATATAATCAAGAGTCGCTTGACTACCTGAGAAATACCTCTTCACATCAAAGATCGAGTAATCCATACTCCATTTTTCTGACATAACCCAATTATGATCATCGGAGAAGAAGAGAAATGTAACGGGATTTATTCCACCAGAGATGGTACCGCCTCTCAAATAAGAGAAGCGTTCTTTCATCAAATCAATCGCAGCATTGTAATATTCCTTGGGAATTACTGGATGTTGAGGAAGATTGAGATAATCACCCCGACGAACATGAATACCGACAATATTTCGACTTTTACCCCGAATCTTAGTAATAATATCGTCTAATAATCTGATGTTAAATGGCAATCCATCAGAAACACGGGTTGCTTTTAATTGAAGATTGTACCAGTAATTGATGATATCTGATGAGTATTTCCCAAAATATTTATGAGACTGGACATAACCATTAACAATCAATCCTTTACTAAGTACTTCATCAGAGATAGAGTGATAAGCAGAACTTGGTTGTTCCCAGAATTTTAATTTAGTAGAGATACTGTTAAAACTATGATTCTTAATATTATCCTTACTATAAATAAAGTCGTAATCCTGAGAATCAAACCATAAATCAGAGTTAATCTGAAGACGTTCATGAAGGTCGTATTTCAATGCCATCAAATGCGAGAACTGGAACATCTTATTACCTAATCGTCCGGTACGTTCTGGATTAGAAGCCAATATAACCGTTTTAATAGTTAACACTGGCTTCCTCAGATAGATTGGATAGAAGATCTTTTCTGATTGACTGCCGAGATAAGTTGAGGAGACTATCAATTGAGTTGGAGTGCTTGAATCCAAGATTGGAGTTTTATATTTATAATTAGGATCAATGGATGGTAGTTGAATATCAGGACATACCTCTTTACCATCTTTAACCATCCATGTTGGTGGGATAACTGTCCTTCCCGAATAATCAGATAAATAAGCACCCCACCATGAAAAACTACTATTGGCGATAATACGATGATTACATTCGGCAATCATATATAATTCAATGTAATCTGGTTGGTTAGAATAGATAACTTTATCAAACCGTTCAATATAATCTCCGATATTATTCTTACACCACTGCTTATCATCACTAAAAATTATAACTGTTAACGATGATGGAAATTTAGATAACGCTTTAATATAGTACTCAAGAGGTAATAAGGCTTGTGCTTGCGCATAATCACCTCGACGAACGTGAACTGCTAATGTTTCACCATAATCACGAATTTGTTGGGCAATACACTTACGATAATTATTAGGTAGTTCAAACATTTTTAGGATGTGTGGTCGATAATCATGGAAATACTGAGCTGCTTGAAAATAACCATGGATCTTTAAATTATTTAATGGTCGTGGAATTTCTCGATATCTATGATCATGGAGTTCCTTATGTTCAGGATAGCCATTGGTCGACGTTACCAATTTTACCTTATGAAATACTGTATCCCAATAACTCTTAGCAACTGCATGTTCCCAGACATAAGGTTTTCGATCTAGAAAAACTGGTGTGAGACCATACTTCCAGGCCGTTGCTAAAACTGTTGCAATCTGGAAGAGTTGATTTCCCAGCCCACCCAGGAGCTCACAAGTTATCTTTGTCATTTAAAAGATAACACATTCGTTTAGGTTTACCCATTCAACAATAAAATGTAATTTTATCTTATCACTATCTCTTCGAGTACTAAGAGAATGTCTCAAAGAAGTGAAACCATTCATTCTCACGTTGAACTTGATCTTTACTCTTTGACCACTCACCAGTAATGAGAACAAACTTCTCCGGTGAGTTAAGATAAGAATTACCCATAATAGCTTGATCCTTACCACCATAGACATTATTTTGAATGAAAAGATTGAGATGTTGTTCATAGAGTTTTGACCACTCACCAATTTGTGAAATATGAGCACCAAAACAACCTCCTTGAACAATAACAGATTTTGGGTCATCTTTACCATTAGTCATATTAAGAAGACGAGTTGATATCTTGTTGGGATTATCGATTTTAGTATCGATACCCTTCATCTCACTCATACCATAATATGACTTCTCAATCGGCCAGGGTGCACAGATCATAATCTTATCTTTGGGGATTAATTTAGTGATCTTATTGATGTTGGGGAATGTATTTTGAGCGATACCGAGGATATAATCATTACGAATTGCTCCAATATCGACCCAAATGAAGTATTCTGATTTGAATGGGTTACATTTCGCTGCTTCCTTCATTAAATGGGTGTGACGTTCGGCCCAAATCATATACAAATCTTTTGAGTGGTATTGTTCTGTATCGACTGTCTTACACCACGTCCAGAAATCGTTATACTTGTTAACATAGAAATCTTCAATATTATGAAGATAGACACGAGTGTTATGTGGTGATCGTAAACTCTTAATCTTATCGTATGATAGAGTATCACTAAAAATAATCATGTTACATTTGAGCTGTACGAAATAATCAATATATTTAAAGTACTCATCTTGAGTATACTTCTTAGTCTTTGATTGGAAGAACCCCGTCACCAGCGTTACTGGTGACTCCTCAACCAATTTTAACTCCGAGAATTTCTGAGGAAGTTGAGCGACTAAGATATCTTTGGGTACGTGACCATCTTCGAGCGTAAACTTATACTCGGGGTTGATTTTTAATATCTCCTCTTTGACTTGCTCGATACTCACATCAAAGACACCATCTAATCCTTTATTATCATTATTGAGAAATAGACGGACATCATCAACTAAAATAGTGTGAGTTTTGATTGGATGTTTAGCAATCTGTTTTAACTCCTCAAGGATAGGATTAATTAGTTTGGGGTCATGAGTAGTAACTCCACCGGAATAATGTGCATCGAGCCAGAAAGTTATCGGTTTTTTAATAGGTTCAATGATCTTAAATAGTCCTGATGCTGATGATCCTTGATGTATCTCCACATTCTTATAATCTTCATATTTCTTCTTGGCACCATCAGCTAACTTCTCAGCTAGTTCAATAGAAATTACCTTCTCAAACCCGGCATCAAGAGCGTCTTGAATGGCTTCACCTAGATAAGTTCCAGTCTCTATTAGGTATTGATTGGGATACTTTTCAAACTTCCTTCGTGACATCAGAACCCTTTTTATTTTACACTGAAGCTTTAAGCTTTATAACTTATGGGATGTTATTTGTAAGATATCATTGATATCTTACAAAATATAAACTCTATAAATAAAATTATATAATCTAAGAGATATTATACTTTACTACTCATCATAGTTTTAATATGTTTACTAACAATATCATAATGATAATTACCCTCCTCTTTATCAATATACCAGTAGAATTTGTTGGGATAATATTTATCCATGTCACCGGAGAAACAATTCATTGAGCTAGTGAAAGCGATAAAGATACACTTGGAACCTAAGGTATCCTTATTTAAGCAGTATGTCGTTGGTCCAGATCCTTTACCAATAACTATGTCACAATGAGAAGCTAGATAGGATATCTCTGGTAGATCACATTTTTCCTGAATAATATCTGATACATAAGCTACATTATCACCTTTTATCTTTTCTCCCCGTAAATTAGTAAGATAAAAATCAATACTTGGATTCTCTATGATAAGTTTTCTCCATGTTTCGGTGAGATCCATATTATTCGCTTGATTAGATAAGACCTCATTATTACATATTAGTACTCTCTTCTTTTTTGTCGCGGTAAGAGCGGTATCAACGCGAGATACAAAGAGTTCAGGATGTTTATAATCGATACGTGGAATGAAATCTTCAATCGGAGTTGTCATAGTATGTCCGGTAAAGCGAGATAGTGAATCTTTAAATAATTGATATAACGCAGGTACACCAAGTCCATAATTTGCAAAATATTTATGATTAGCACTCGTAATCCAACAGTTAATATATAAAGAATCATCTTTAATATACCAATCAGAGGTATCCATCATTGGCCTATTCTTGCTTCCAAGTAATGATTGATCTATTCCATCGATATCGCACAATATCTTTTTAGAATAACCATGTGAAACATAATACTTATTAGCTTTGATACTCTTGGTAATATATCGTATAAATTCCTTAGATAAAAATATATCACCAAGATGTGCAGAATTGCAGAATACGATTGATTCAAATTGGTTACTATTATCTACTAATAATGATGGTTTCATAAGACGCTTCTTAGTAGCATCTATCATTAAATTGAGATCAGTATAGAATTCATGATCTTTCGTATCTTTAAATTTACCGAGAAATGATAATTGAGCAGAACTTATATAAGATAGTGATTTTTTACCAAATAGTGTTATCATAGTAAGGTGTCCTCCTCCACCAAAGGAGATATTGATATTAGCCTCATGGATAATACTTATATCATTTAGAAACAAATCGATACTTGGTTTATCCTGAATTTGATCCACTGTCAAGTCAATCACTTTATTATTTTTACTAAGTTTTATTAATGAATCATAGTAAGAGACTGCATTGTAATGTTTATTTTCGAAGTTATCTGATATCTTACGTTCACCCAATAGTACTATTGGTATATCTACCTGAAATGTATCAATAAAATTATTTAATAACTTTGGATCAAAACTTTTACCTTCAAGACGACTTCGAGTATGAATTACAATATAACCTTTCTCCCAACGTTTAGTAAAAGAGGTATTATTGATTACTAATAATTTCTGAAGTATAGAGGTATCAGTAATATTATATTTTTTAATCAAGAGCTCTGTTTCACTTTGTCTATCAAACCATTCATACTTAACTTTAATATATTTATCAAGTAGCTCATTAATGAATGTTTTATATGAAATACTATTATTAAGATAATCCCTCAAAATAATATTAGAGAGTTTAAGTGTGACATTTAAATTATACTCTTTAATAACTAAACATTGTGTTAATATATCACCTATACTTAGAGATGATATCACCTCAATTGATTCTTGATTCTTCGACGATTTATCTTGAGTTGTCATATCTTTGATTATAAAATAACTTATTTTATAACCTTTCTCTCAATAATTATGTTAGAAGATAAACGATACTACATCGGATGCAACCCAATAGTATTATCGACACGCTTTTTCTCAAAGATTATACATGAAGTATTATGACCATTCAACTGAATATTTTTGGATAAGTTGTATTTAAGATCGATACGCTTAGCCATAATATCAACTGATTTACCCAAAAAGAAACATAAGTGATAATGACTATTCTCAACAGCATAATCGAAACATATCGTCGAATGAGCCATTCTACCACCTGGATTAAGAATCTTTTCTAATAATGAGAGATCTTTGATTGGATCTCTACAATATGCTAGCGAATTAATGGAGAGTATATAATCAAAACGAAATAATTTCAGTTCTTCTGGTGAGGTAATGAATAGATTGGAGGTGTTTTTAGTTAGATGGGGATTGTACCCAATAACATTATATCCCATTGAGATAAAATGGGTGATATTAATCGGATCATAAACTCCATAAAATAAGTATCTCTTAGTTTTATCATAATCACAAAGAGCCATTAAATCAGACCACATTCCCGTCATATCGGAATCAGGATGTTTACTCTTCAATTCTATATAATCCTTAGTAAAGAGTATATCACTAAGAGCGAGGAATTTCTGTGGACCAAAGATAGCATCACATTTAGGACATTTATTACGTATTAATGCACCAGTACCAAAGAGGTCTTCAGATTTAAATTCTTTAAATTCTTGAGCTGAAGATTTATAGTCACAAATAATGCATGTTATGCAACCATGTTGCGTCAAGGGATATATCCCTTGACCCGCTGAAGGCGGTAGTAATCTTGATTTGGGTGATTCAGCCACTGGATTATTCACTGATAGCCTTGATTTTGGAGGTTCACCTGCTGAACCATATTTAGTGACTAAAAATTTATCACCAAGCTCGTCTATTACTGAATCTATCATTGGTGACAACTTTCGATAAAATTTATGCTTAATACCACCGTTGAAATTAGTGAAGTATTTGTACTGGGTATTACTAATGTATGATATTGATCTTTTGGTTAGTAATGTAGACATCACAAAATTACCACCGATACCAAAGTTAATGTTGCATTTGGCTTGATTCATAATACTAACATCTGATAAGAAGATATCCATGTTGGGTACCTCTTGGATCTGATCCACGGTCAAATCAATCACTTTATTGTTTTTATTCAACTTTAGTAGGGTGGTATAAAGACTATTAGTTTTATGACGGTTATTCTCAAGATTGGATGTTATTTCACGCTCTCCCAATAAAATTATCGTTGATTTAGTATAAAACGTGTCAACAAATCTCTGTAATTCTTTTGCATCGAGTATTTCACCTTCCAATCGACTCTTTGTATGGATGACAATATAACCGTTATCCCAACGATTCATAAAAGATGTCTTATCAAAGGGAAAGAGAGAGTGTAGTACCTCAGGATTATTGATTTTATATTCATCAATAAGATGGTGCAATGATTCAGGTTCTCCCCATCTAAATTTAACCTTGATGATACCCTTAAGAAGCTTTTCAATAAAGATTTTATAAGCATCACTACCATTACGATACTCAACTAAAGTAGTATTGGCGAGTTTAAGTGAAATATCTAATTTATGCTCTACTATTACAGCCCATTGAATCAGTAAATCACCGATACCAATGGGAGACATAATCTCTTTAGTTGTTGATATCAGCGGGGGTTTTGATGACATAGTTGGGGAAGTGTTGATCACTGATGACATCTTCGTACTTATCGTTTTATTTTAACGAATGATAAAATAAAATAAGATACTTCAAGTTTACAAACTTTACCAAAATTACTTCTTGACTACAGGATCGGTAACCATAGTATACTCCTCTTTTTGAGGTACTTCATTGAGGATAATTAAACCATGAGTATTATTAAATGATTTTTTAATGGCTTCTGAAGCAGTTTTATCAACCGCAATCGTCACAGTATCGTACTTAATTAAGCCATCATTAATCATCTTAGTAATTTCTAAAATGTTACTTTGAGTGACTAATACATTAATTAAAAGAGATCTTACCGAGTATGATTTTTGTTCCTTAATCAGGGAACCAAGTTCATGATTAATGGCATTTTTAATACGCATCCGATCATCATTATGTTCGATGATCTTTATACAAGCTTCACTATACTCGATGGAAGTTAATTTAGTGATTTTACCACCAACAGAGGTTCCTTCACGCAAAGTATCACATAACTTCCATATGATCTCATTACATGATAGTAGTGCTTCATATTTACTCTTTATTTTATCCAAATAAGGTTTCAAAATCTCATTTAACATCGAAAGTTCTTTATCAACATGAATCAATCGTTGTGCATCGGTAATATATTTCTTCTTGAGTTGAAGGATACTCAGTTTATCAAAAGCTTCACCGAGTGATGAAGGTAGATAAATCAACCCATTCTTCTGATCGATAGTACTCATTTCAAGTTCTTTTGAATGATAGTATTTTAATTGATGAAGATATCTTTTAGAATTTGTATGAAAAATAATGATAAATTCTAAAAAGAAAATTGGGGTGAGATTTTGAAATGAGATTCATTATCGGTGTTGGTTCTCATAGTGAAGTAGTTCACTCTATTCTTAAATTAAATAAAACGGGTGATGATATTAAGTTCTTGGGGTATCCTGAGGTCAAAGATAAAACAAAACTCAGTGAGTTAATAAACATTAAATACATCGGGGGTCTTGATGAGTATCTAAAATCGGGTACTCACTCTCAACAAAGTGATGAATTTATTATCGCTCTTGGTGATAATGCTCTTCGTAAAGAAGTGGCTGAGAAATATCCAAAACTTAAGTATATCAACGCTATTCATCCACAAGCGATAATCATTGATGAAAGTAAATCCATGAAAATAGGGGTTGGTAATGTTATTTGTCCTGGAGTTGTAATTCAAGTTGGTGTTGTTATCGGTAATCATAATATTATTAATACTAATGCTAGTATTGATCACCATGGAAATATTGGTAATTATTGTCATCTAGCACCTAATACAGCTATTTGTGGTAATGTGACTATTCATGAAGGTGTTTTTATCGGCGTTGGTTCATCAATAACGCCTAAAACATCTATTGGTCCATGGGAGTTTCATAAGGCTCATTCTCTAATTACGAAATCGAGTGCACCAATACCAATGTATGAGCCATATCTGAATAAATATAAAACTTCGATGCTTGATGCTATTGAAAGTGGTTGGGTTAGTTCAATTGGAAAGTATGTCGGATTGGCAACTGATAAATTCAAAGAGTTATTGAATGCTAAACATGTTCTATTAGTCAATAACGGTACTTCTGCTACTCATTGTCTATTTTTAGCTTTGAAATTTAAATATCCCAACATCAAGACAATTTATGTACCCAATAATGTCTATGTTGCTGTTTGGAATTGTGCATTAATGGTTTATCCGAGTTCATATTTGAAAGTGATGAAGATGAACCATGAGACTTGGAATATGAATACTGATGAGAAATATATTAGTACTCTTGAGAAGGATTCTGCTGTTGTGGTAGTTCATAACCTGGGTAATATTGTTAATATTCCCCGATTGAAGAAGTTACGACCGGATTTAATCTTTATTGAGGATAGCTGTGAAGGATTATTTGGAAAATATGAGGGTAAATATACCGGAGCGAGTGATGTTACGTTATGTAGTAGTTTTTCATTTTTTGGTAATAAAACAATTACTAGTGGTGAAGGTGGTGCTATTACTACACTCGATAAAGATGTTTATGATTATCTATCTAAGGTTTGCAATCAAGGCAATACTTCGGTAAGATATGTTCATGATGTTCTGGGTTATAATTATCGAATGACTAATATTCAAGCAGCATTATTGTATGATCAACTCAATGATATTAATCACATTCTTAAGATGAAGAGTGACGTATTCAAGAATTATGAGAAGTTATTAAGTGAGAGTAAATCCTGTAAGATTCAAGAAGTGGAATCAGGAACAGAACGTGCCAATTGGATCTTTGGAGTTCGACTTACCGCGACACAGTCACATAATAAATCTTTTGATTCAATGTCTAAATATATGAGTAGTAAAGGTTCTGATACACGACCAATGTTCCATCCAATCGAAACACATAAACATTTATCTGGTATTGAATATGATAAGAGTGAATCTCTCAAGAGTCACGAGATCGTAATGTTACCATCCTCACCAACTCTACAATTTCAAATACAGAAACATATTATAGAGAGTTTGCTATCGTATCACTTATCTACAAAATAATATTATTGAAAGATTATAATACTAATAGTAATATAATTAAACCAACCCCCACAACTTCAGTATTTCCGTATGATCATGTGCAATATCAGCGTCGGCATAGTTAGTATGATTGTAATGTTTGTAATAATTTAGATGCCATTCACTATGCTGTTGATGTTGAATTGAACTATCTAAACTCTCATCAATAAAGAGTAATTTAATGGTTGATAGTCCACCACTATTAATAGTAATAATCTCTGATGTAACACGTTTATTACTTGGGGTTAGTGGTTTATTTTTGTCTAGTAAAATGCAGTCGTTAAGACTGTACTCAACAAAAGGTTTATATTTTATTGATACATCTGAAGCTCCAATATACTCTTTAATTATGTTACTAATCTTTGATTTTTGGAAGATTTTAAGGTTGTTACACATATCTAGATTAACATCTGGTACATAAGAGTAGGTAAATTTACTGAGGACATTTTGTGCATACTCTCTTGAAATCATATATGCTAATCCTGAGTAACATTCAGAACCGATAGTTTGAAAGATATCATTCTTCTTAACAATTCCTTGAAATCCAGAGATATAAGTATTTAACATTATTAGAGGAACTTTAGTTGAGATACTATCATTAATTAACGATAAACTCTTCGTAGTATTTACAAAGTCATCTTTAATAGTATTTGATGGCACTGCATCACTCTCCATTATTATACCGTATGGAGATTTGGATAGTAGGAGGAATGAGGCAATAGCTTTGAGATGTGATAACATACATGCTGCTTCTGGAAGTGTAGAATTAGTATACTTTTCTAGTACTTTTTTAGGTTCTGGATCTGTGGTACTCACTCCAGAAACAAAAGTTATCGAATCTATCATACCATGGTAAGTAAGACGATTTATTAGACGAGTCTTTCGTGTCAGTTCTTTCGGTGTTGATAGACATATTACCCATATTGGCACTGAATTCCCTTGATGATCAAGGAACTTGTTCTTCTGAGAGTCTGACTCACCGATGGTGCTCATTTCTTAAAATGAACAAATGTTTAGATCTCAATGTTTAATAAGATTTAATATATCTTCTTGGAGATATATTAGTATAGATATCTTTAAATCATTGAATGATCAATAAGTGTGATAGTAAGAGTTTTTAAATTAAATGTTTGATACTCATATCCCATAATCTATAATAAATCCTTAATGAGAGTTTTTAAATCATCCGAAGACATACGAAATCACCCACTCCGGGATTGCAATAACATCAAAGTTACGTGTAACTGTATATATTTCACCTGATGGATGAATTGATCCCGCTGCTACAACCTGTCCACCATTCACCTTAACATCGAGACCCTTTCCTCCAATCTTACGACACCCACTGTACTTAGCATCATACTTAAAATAATAATGGAATCCTCCTGACCCCGTCTTGACCACATAAGTCTTAATTTCTCCGTATTTTTGTTCTTGTTCCTTCCACTTTCCAATACCATTCTCACGATTATCGACATCAATCACGATAATTCCTGATGATTCACCTGTTACAATTCCCACGTTATTATTTATCACACTATTAGTAAATTTTCCAAGCGCTTTCTCTTTTGTTGTCTTCTGCCACCCCGGTAGTACTGGGATCTTACTCTTTACTCGAAGAAGAATTGGCACATATCCCATCTTCATCACATATTCCGCGATCTTCTTCGAATCAACTTTTTCCGATTTTCCTTCACTCGCCATTAGTGCTTCAAATGCTCAAATCGCTCACGAGCAATTTATTTCGGAAAGATCAAAAACAAAATTATTTTTGATGTGGTGACTTGTCGAGTATTATATAACTATACACGATGATACCATACTGATAACAGAGATAAAAATGATATTTTATTAGAATTTTCTTTAGTAAATTACTATTGTACTCTTATTGTGAATATGAGCCAAAAAGATCAGGAAAATTCTGGTGAGTCATCTATTGATAATAGTAATAAAAGTACCTCGAAGATCGATCATGATAAGAAAGAAGTGCAGACTATAAAAATTAGTACTAATACTAATGGATCTATATCAAATGTAACGATTAAAGTTGGTGATCGATTGATTTCCGGCATATCAATACACACGGGAGATCGTGTAAAGAAAAAGATTATCACTGGAATAGTAGTACGTTCCTTCGCTAGTTCTAATGATTATGAATATCGTATCGATGGAAATCTTGAAGGTCCATCGATGGGTCCTTGGGATAAAGATGGTTCCCTATTTTATCATAACCGATTAGATAGATTTTATTTCTCTGGTAAGGCGCTAAAGATCGATACCTACTACAAGAAATTTTGTACCATGCGCAAGATAGTTCAATTAGTAGAATATATACTAATTTACTCTTATTACGGTCCCGAATATATCGAATTTCTAAAGAGTATTCAACCAGTAATTGCAAAAGAGAAAAATTGTGGTTATGAAGGTAATGTAATTGCTAAGATGATCACATTTATGGAAGGAAACTATAAACTTCTTTAACATATCTCATTTGAGATATATGATGGTATTAAGGATATTAGAACTAATGTTATAGTTCTAATATTATCTCCAATAAAAACCAAAAATGATATTTTATTAAATTTATTTGAGTGTAAATCGCTGTCACAGTCCTATACTATTACGGTTCTATTGTGATTATGAGTCAAAAGAAAGATGAAAAGTCAACAGTAATCTCTAATATTAAGAATGATAATCAATCAACTATAACTAAAACAACGATTAAAATCGGGAATAAAACCGTGTCTGGTATATTAATAGAGAAGGATAATTGTGTGGATAAAAAGATTATTACTGGAATAGTAGTATACTATAGCATTTTTGATGATGTTGTTTATGAATATCATATTGATGGAAATTCTGAAGGACCAACGATGTACTTTGAGAAAGATGGTACTATATCTTATTTTACTAAATTTAATACGTTTTATTTTTCTGGTGATGGATCAGATATAGATAAATATTATGAGAAATTCCGTAAAATGCGGAAGATTATCTATAAATATATTACAATACCTCAATTAGTAGAAGAGATATTAATTTACTCTTATTATGGTCCTGAGTATATTGAGTTCTTAAGGATCATTCAACCCATCATCGTAAAGGTTAAACATTGCGGTTATATGGTTGATAAAATGATCTCTATTATGCAAGGAAATTATAAGGATCTTTAATATACCTCATATGAGGTATATTACTTTGATATTATATAGAAGTTAATCTTTTCTATTTTCGTAACTCAACTTTGAAGCATTTACGATTTGAGAAATGAGCATCATAAGGCTTACGATGAAGAAGTTGAGCGTCAAATGCTAAGACATCACCCACGTTGAGTAATGGAGATACAACACGACAATACTTTAAGAGATTTCGAGGATCATGAGTCCCGGATATTAGTTGAGTTGATGTATAATGTGGGATTAATATTGTATCTTTGGGAAATATTAGTACCCATTTCAGTGGTGGGGCGAGACTAAATGATGGCAGAGGAATAAAAGGGCGATCACGATGCCAGCGATATTCTTTAGAATGTTTCGGATCAAATACACTTTCACGCAATTCACAATCTTTTCGATATGACTTCAATGATGCATCTGATTTGATATGATCATGTACTGATTCTATTGTTACTTCCTTAGTATGCGGTAGAATATTACGACGAACTACCCATCCTCGTTTCTGAAGAAGAAAAAGTGTACGTTTATTGAGGATACTTGCCGCCATTGTGACTATTATCAATAATTTCTAATCTATTATAATTATATTAGAGAATCAATTTTACTATTATAATTATCATAGATTTATTGGATTGATACTAGCGCTTTCTCTTCAGTCTCCTAAAACTTTGTCAAAAAATATAAATTTTGCGTCATAAAATATCATGCGAAATAAAGAATACTGAAGCGAAAGCGCTAGTTCCTAAAATGAGTACTGAATGTTTATTACCTTTTGTTGGTAATATCTTTGTGCGTTCTGGTAATCAGATTTATGGACTACTTCCTGATGCAGGTGCGACACAGATAGTCTCAGTACCAATGACTGGAGCTTTTCCAGTAGTATCAACACAATATCAATTTAGATTTAAAGATCCAAACACCGGAAATTATGTTATGGGACCGTCAGAGAGTAATGGGTTCGTAATACCAACAGGTACGTATATTATTGAAGGATATGATTTATTAAATGGTGATAGATTTCTTGGAGCATTAAATACAACTATTAATACATTTGGTATTTTTCCCGTGTTCAACAATTTTAACTCAACTGATCACAGTTTTTATTGGAATTATGACAGTAATCTTGGTGTCTGGTCAAATTCAGTCTCTAGGAATATTGCTGCTCCTCCTGGTCAACAAAATATCGCTTATCTTGATGCTAATGGTAACGTTTTAATAACAGGTGTCACTTCGGGGAGTTGGATGTTACAATCTTTCTTACCGAGTAGTTACAGCGGTTGTACTAATCCGACACCTACTCCAAATCCTAATCCTACTCCTGGTCCGACCCCCACACCAACTCCAACACCCAATCCCACACCAACCCCTACTCCCAATCCAAATCCCACACCAACTCCAAATTCAGGAGGATCAAGTTCATCAGGAGGGTTGAAGTGGTATTGGTGGGCATTGATAATAGTGGGTATAATATTATTGATCACAATCATAGCAATCATTATTGTCCGTGCTACTAAGAAGAAATAATTTGATGATTATATTATGAATCGCAATAAAAAGCTCCACTTTTTGTCCTTACGAATATTCAAAACTGTTTTATTTAACATTATAAAGGTCAAAAAGTACAATAAATCTTCAAAATGAGCTTTTCATCAATCGTGGGTTCTAACGTCTCGATTAATTCATCATCAAGTGCGTCTTCTTCTACGAGATCGAGTCTTATGAAAGTAACACAATCCCTTCAAAACGGATCAGGGACAAAATCTCAAAGTAACTCGGTAACCAACGCCTTCCAAAGTAACCCGGTAACTAACAATATTCATAATGGAGGTTCGATAATAACTGTGCAACCCAAAGGATCATCAGCGAGTGCTCCATCGGTGAGTGCTTCATCGGGTAGTAAACATGGTCCTGATGAAGCACTTGATGATCCACGAAATCCAAAGAAGAGTAGGGGTTTATCATTCGATAAACCTGTGAACGATAAATCTGTGAACGATAAACCTGAGAATAACGCATCAAAGAATTTGATGCCTATGGATACTTTTCATTTGAAACCTCCACCATCCTCATGGATTTGTCTATCTGTTCAAGAATATAATAAGATAAATTTGAAAGAATCTCATGGCAGTTATCGTGTACTTGATAAGAATAATGATGTGGTTGTAGAAGCAACATATAATCACGGAGTATTAAATGGTAACTATCTACACGTTGTAGAGGAGCTCAAGGGTAATATGATAAGGGAAACACGAATTAGGACAACATATCTTAACGGAAAAGTTCATGGACGATATACTAAAATTGTTAAGGATCGAGAACCAATTGTAGTGAGGTATGACGAGGTGATGTCACCAAAGGATCCTGTAGTTGAGAAAGTAGATAAATGTAATCTTGTCATTCATATGGAATTGGTATGCGTCAATAATAAACCTGAAGGATTAGGGATTTGTTATAATGGTGATAGGACCGCATATTACATCCATTATAATGATGGTAAATGTATCAAAGGTGAAAAATATCGAGGAAAGGACCTAATAGAAACATGTGAAGGGAGTCCAACAAATGGTATTATAACACAATACACAATTCCTCGAGGAATTGGTAAGGCTGTTTTTACTGTGCTGAATGGTCTTTGTCATGGATTAGTAAAGACCTACCGTATCAATGATAAAAATGAGAAAGTTGAAGGATATTCAGAATGGATGGGTAATGAACCCCATGGTTATCGTACTGTCTATGTTGACGGAGTTCTTGAATCTAAGGAGCATTATATTAATAAGGTCAAGGATGGTTACCAACTTGTAAAAGGAAAAGAATCTTGGTATGATAATGGTCGAGAAGTAGATGAGAATATTGGAATGAGTAAAGTTATTGCTCGAGCGATAATGATTAATAAAGAACTGATTAAACTTAATATGTTACTTAAGAGTAGGGTTATTATTGCTTACTATATTGGGATTGATCATGCAACGACGATGAATGAGATTATGGATATTATAATGAAGTAGATTGTGGGGGAGTTTGTTTGGGTGTGATGGTATTTGAGGATATTGTATGTAATAAAATCATGATTATATAATCATGAATTTTAATATATATATATATATATATATATATATTATCTAATAGGATTTGCCCCATGTTTTAGTTATCTATTTTATGATAGATAACTTATTCTCTTATGTATATTTTTTGTATACATTTTGTTGTTATAAATTGTATAATTATTGTGTCTTTTTCTTTTTTGAGAAATATACAATCAGTGCTATTATGACACCGATTAAGATAATACCACCAATAATACCACCGATCAACCACCAATTTGGGCCTTTTGAAGGTGTTGGATTTGGGTTTGGAGTAGGATTAGGAGTGGGATTAGGTGTAGGATTAGGGGTTGGTGTTGGTGTGGGGTTTGGGTTGGGAGTTGGTAAGGGTTGATAATTCGTGTTACTTGAACAATTAGCTGAATAGGTATTAGTACCTATGTTTATGCACGAAGCCGCGGGACTACTGACATTGCAGTTCTCGGAGTAAAACTCATAGATTGCTTGACATACTGTACCCGCCGTACAGTTCTGAGATTGTATATCCTGCGAGAAAGTCGTATATGCCCCACCATTGCCCATTTTACTGGTACAATTACCATCCCAACAAGTTGGTATTGGAACGGGTGAATTAACACAATTACAGAATGGTGCGTCAGTTGGATTAGCTGCACAATAAGACAATGCAGCGTTGTCAGCCCATGAAGGTTTACCAGCCAATGCTGAAATGGTCCTACAAAAATCCGATTTAATATTACTTCCCTTTGAGCAATATGCTGATGCAGCATTGTTAACCCAAGTAGCTTTCGGAATTGCTTTCGCGCTATCTATGCACTGATCCACTGTAGCAATGTTATCTCCTTGTGAACAATAGGTAGATACTGACACAGTATTAGCACAGGGCGCGTCTCCAAAACACCAATCTGGTGAACAGCTCCATGGTGGTTGTGTACTATCCTTTTGACAGCAAGGTTCTAGTTGACTAGACGGCCAACTATTATATGCTGCGAAGCAACTATTCTGTCGATCAGACGACACGTCCCGAACCCAATTTTGACCCCAGTTTGAACATGTACCACCAATAATAGAGACACCATCAACTATCCTGAGTCCGCCTGGTACTGGGATTATCACAGCATTAAAACTATTAGGTCGATTATTACATTGGTAAGTATTTGTCATCTTTTACACATTAAAAATATTTATTTCCTGATATTTTATAAATTTTTAATGTTATGCGGTAATACATAATATTGAATAGAGATTATAAAATATAATACAAAACAAATTGTATTATAATAATATTAATATATTCCTGCACTTATTAGAGCCAAGATGATAAATTTATCATCTTATCCAATTTTTTCCCTGTTGACTTCTCAAATTCTTTATCATCAACATCCTCACCGTACAAATATTCATACTTATCAACATCGTCAAGTAATAATTTAGGTTCATCAAAATTCTCGTCAATAAATATCGAATCAAGAAAGCTTTCTATATTCTCATAATTTTCATCATGAATACGAATAAATGTGTACCCTTCAAGTAATCCACAATAGGTCTTAGTTCGATCACGTCTTTGCCATCCATCAAACTTTTCTTCCGTTCGATGCCATTTTTTAATGAACTCGAAATGCTGACGTCCATCAAACTCTATTATGATTTTATAGTCATCGATTAAAAAGTCGTATTTCCTTACAGCCTTTAATATTGGTAATCTGCACTCTGTCTTATAATTTATTTTATGTTCTTCAAGATATTTCTTAATATTAAGTGCCCCCTTTGAATCAAAAATTTCATCCTTACATTTCTTACACATATAACATCCAAGCATAACGCTAACTGGTAATGGGGAACAATCATGATCATTCTCACACTTACAATCCACACGAGTGAGTGGATTTTTGTACTCACCAATAATTTTTCCTCTTTGTTTCGCTATGGCACGTTTAAATTTTTCATGAATTGCCTCGGGAGAGGTACCCAGACAGTCTTTACATCTCCCTTTTCCCTTCTTTATACTATAAAAACGTGTATTATACATGTGCCCGCTTTCACATTTACATTTCACCAAAGTTCTTGCGTCAATATACTCACCAATAACTTCACCCTTACGATCATTTACTATAACATTATAAAATAGATCTTTTTCTTCCCTCCATTTAATATAACGACATGTACGACATATATTTGTCCCCTTCCTAAGTAAATACAAAGATGTAGAGCATTTATGGCCATGTTTACATTTACATTCGACCATAGAAGTCCGATTGAAATATTTACCCTTTACTTCGCATTCTCCAGCAATAACATATCTAGTGAATTCTTTTGCTTCCTCATTTCTCATGATTTCTATACATTTATCACATGCTATATACCCGTTCCTAATATTAGTTGGTTTAATATCACAAATGTGTCCGAATGGACACTCACACTCCACTAAATTATAATGTCCAGTATATTTACCTTTTAATTTAAATCCCTTTTTACTAAGCCTCTTAACGAATACATTACGGGCGTCCGTCTTGATACATTCAAGAAAACAATCTTTACATGTATTAGTATTTGGAGATCTTAAAAATGAATCCATTCTCATTGTTCTTATATGCTTCTTTTCACATTGATATTCTATGTTACCATTATAGCCATTATATCTAGTTGATAATAATATCATACCCTTTGCCTTAGCCTTCATTTTTATTTCCTCCCATTTCATCAATTGTTTAGGTGTCATTGGTTTTATTATATCTGATGGAATCTTCTTACATTCTTTACAAGTACCAGGTTTCGTATATTTTTTAAAAGCCCCTGATGTTATACATGATATATGATCCCTATTACATTTGAAAAATATAGGGGTAGTTGCCTTTTGATATCTAGTAGATATCAACGTAACCTTTCTTGTCTCAGCCGCTTCACACATTTTTCCCCATTCTCTCAATTGAACATCATTCATTGGAGGTAATGAATCTTCCATTTCCTTATGTTCCTTTATTAATTGTTCCCAAGGTATTATATTAGATTTTACTTTCTTTTTCTGATCCTTCACATCCTCATCATCCGTTGAGATTTCGATTGTAGTATCATCCTTCTTTATCATGTTAATCACGATCTTCTGATCCTTCACATCAAAAGTATTCTTCGTAATAGTAATCTTTATAACTCCACTCATCTAATTAGTGAACCTACTCAAAATCTCTTCTTTTCACATTACCTCAACTAGCCCGAATATCATTTTTACCGATATTCCACATACATCATACACCCATTAATCAGCTAAATTAATTATGTAAGTTATTTAACTTACATAATCTTCACAAAAATACCTATAATATTATACCCTCCATCCCATACAACAAACTTCTCATACCCACTACTTCACAATATTTATCTTAATATTACTCCGCGCTTTATTCTCTATTTTACAATCCTTATTCTCATCATCACTACTATCAGCATTTTTATTCTTATAAAATCCTATTCTGAACTTACCCTTCTTCTTTCCCTTCTCTTTCCCCTCCTTCTTTTTCATCTTTCTCTCCTCTATTTCCTTCAGATATTTCTCATGATCGCAACTGACACATTTACCACCATATACATTAGTAACAAGATTATGAATCTCGCATCTATTAAGTGTCACATTAAAATAAGTCGCTACTAGTATAGAATGAGAGTTATAATCACAATTATCAAGATAACAAGATATATTTCGACCATTAATATTTTCTTCATTCCAATACTCCTCATCATCTTCATTATAAGATAATATCTTCGAAAAATAAGGTAATAAGTAGTAGATAATACATACTTCATTTAAAACTCGTTGATCCCAGCATGTATGATTAGGAGCGACATCGTCTCTCTCATCCCCTTTTTCTCCCAATGATGCTGTTACCTTATAACGCCAAGCATTCCGGAATATCGGATCTTGTTGTAATAATTCTTTAAAAGCTAAACATATTAAACTAGCTTCAACGAGATCATTCGCAATATATGTTCTTGATTTCCATGCTAAATCATCATAATCCACTTTACCTGACATTATATCATCGACGACATTTCCCTTTTTCCCAGGAAATAACTTTTGTAAAATTAACCTCTTAAGTTTCTCACTTGGTAAATAAGAAAAGTGTCTTCGGACTGTATCAAGAGAATTGAGTGTTACTGGCATTGGAAATGGAACTTTATCCATACTCGTCTTAATTAACCAATCAGTCATTTCTATTGATTTATCCTTCAAATTATCTGTTATAGCGTATGAGGCCATTTTATACACAGTATCGAACATTTTCTGTGATGTAAGTTGGTATTCATGTCTTCGTTCTTTAATAGCATCATAAGGTACAATTTTACTCGGATCATAGTATTTCTTGAGTGTTACTAAATCTTTGATACTCGCAGCTATTAAAATCTTACTAACCAGATAATCTTCATCTAGTAAGTACTCTTCAATAATCGGAAAGATAACCCTAATATCCAACATCGGAATTATAAGCTTCAAATCTTGTGAGTAATCAGGAAGTCTATATTCACATAGTCCATATTTGTTCTGTTCATTCATAACTTGATTCGATATTTACCAATCTTTCTTTGCTTTGGTTAGTAATTAGATAGTTAATCATTTTTCATCAATAACCCATCGAAAAATGATTGATATCAATAGTAAAATGAAATCAAACAACTTACGTATCCTGCTCATCTCTCAATCATGTTAAGTATCGCGGGTACTAAACATCAGATTAATGAGGATTTAGTTGATCCAACTATAACAAAGAGGATCAAAGGTATAGAAGGATTCATTTGGAATACTCTAACAAAAGAAGAATATGAAGAATTAGATAAGAACTCATTGAATGGTATGTATCAAGTAATCGATGATAAGGAAGTCGTTATCGAAGCAACATATATCAATGGTGTTCTACATGGAAGATATATAGAAACCAAGTATATATCAGATCCGGAATCTGCTCCTCCAAAAGCAATCAAAGTTATTTGTTATTATAAACTTGGAGTACTCCACGGAGATCACACAACTTTTAAGGGAGAATATAATGGAGTGGGCTTTTTGGGAAATCGTGTGGTGAATTATATAGAAGAGATTCAACAAATTTATAAGAATGGTGTGTTAGATGGATGGTGTAGTTATAAGGTTAATAATAAAATTGTCTCTCGTAAACTCTATAAAGATGGTGAAATAATTCAAATTAATAAATATAGTGCGAACGATAATGGAAAGTTAAGTTCTGTTTTCCTCGGTGATGGAGAAAACGGTATTGATTGTCTTTATAATTCAATAACATCAGTTATATCTATGGGTAATGGTTGTTATCACGGTAAAATGCTGGAATTTCTTGATGATGATAACGTACTGGAAACATACTATATCAGTAATATTCAACATGGTTATCAATTACTCCATAACATTCATACTAAAGAAATGAAGATTGAAGGATGTCGATATAATGGCGATAAGGTACTAGAGGAGACAATGATTAGTAAAATGTCCGAACCATTAATAGAGGTTAATTCTTCACTTAATATGCCCGATCCCATTAAATGGATAATAAATACTTACCTTATCCCAGATCAGAAGTTATTAGTGGATAAGGTAAGTACAGGCCTCAATAATAATCAAAAGAAAAGTAAGGATACCGCTAAAGACATTGTAAAATCTTAGTATTCTAGTTTATCGTAACAATGTTACGATAAATCTTCACATCTATAATAACTATCCCGTCCACGAGAGTGTTCCAACTGTAGATGATCCTGGAGTTAGTGTACATGAAGTATAACCAATACACCCTACTGATGGATTATAGAGCCAGGCAACATACCGACCATTAGCAGGATTTCTTGTGTGTTGACAGAAGTGATCAGAACAAGCTTGTTGATTTGCTACTGGAATGATGCTAACTGGTCCAGCAACATCTTGCTGACATGCACCAGAAGTTGAAACGACTGTGCTTGATGAGCAAGTTAACCATGTCGGTCCACCGGCGGTAGTAATGCCTGCTGATGGGAAGTGGAGGTTAGAAGATAGAAAACTCTGAAGATGGCTATTGATTGCATTATTAGCGGTAGTATTAAGATTTGAAAGAATACCATTAAACGCGCTACTAAATAATGATGTTGCTGCTCCAAGATTAATAATTTGATTACTTAACTGGGTTAAGTCGATATTTGATGAAACTGAGTTAACATTGAATGTATTTGTGTTGTATGTTATTGTACCATCACCATTAAAAGTACCATTAATGGTGCTATTGATTGTAAAGATAGGAGGAGATATTGTGAACGTGGGTGTTTGATTATAACTAGTGACACCTGGGAGGGGTGGATTGAACCCTGCATTTACCTGGGTGTTGATTGTCGGTGATTGTGTGGTCGTCACTTGGATGGTGATTGGTTGTACAATTGATGTACCAGTTGTTGTTGGCGCACCTGTCACAATACTAGTTACATTCAAGTTACCAAAACCTGTTATGGAGTTTAATGCTGCGCTTGCTGAACCAACATCGTTGGATGTTGAGGCACTGACAGTATTACCAAAATATAAACCTGTACTGAAAGATGAAGGTGGTGCACCAGGTGCAACCATAAATGTAGCATTGGTGAATGCTGGTGATGTAAAAGCGGCATTAAACTCTTGCTGAAAAAATTGATCAACTGCAGAAACATCACGATATTTACTTGAGGAGGTTTTCATGTCAATTTTAGGTTTACTAACTGCAAATTTACTAATGACTGACGTATCATTCTTTAGGGAACCGATGACAGATCGGTTATTAGTTTCAAACTTGTTTAAAGATAATAGATCAGCTTTGGGTTTATTTACTAAAGATCTAGTAACGTTTCTACTAATCTCAATTGATTGCTTTGATAAGGCATTGTTAACAACTGATAATATCGTAGCTTTAAAAAGGTTGGCTACTGATAATGCTTGTTGTGATAGTGGATTATTATCGGTCGATGCAAAAGTGACATCGTTAAACTTGATCTGCTGAACGTTAAGGGAACTATCGTTATTAATGGTAGCTGTGACGGTTAAATTTCCAGCGATTGTTAAATTACTAAAAACTACGGGGAGTGGTAGTATCCCAGAACCAACCGTTACAGGTAAGATATTTTGGTAAGTTCCTGTAGCATTCATTGTAATTAATGGTGGTTCTGAAGCAAGAATCTTTGATTCTTGCACGGCTTCAGCCTTACAAACATAAGTGTTACTCTGATCAACCTTAAAAGTACCGGGAACTAGGATAAATGGTCCACTTGAAGAAAACGGACCACTACTTGGTATTATGATCGGTACTCCAGATACTAATCCTTGTAACTCTTGTTGTACAATCTCTGATATATTTTGACATCCTGGAGGAATAGTCCTTAATTTTCTATTTGTGAGAGAGATATTGAGGGGTTTTTGAGGAGTATTGGAGGTTCCTCTACTATAAAGATAAATGAGTATGATTATTAATATTACAATAATCACCCCCACTATTAACCAAAATGTTGAATCATTCTTCATTTCGATCATTTATCTTCATAACAAATTTCTGAGTGAAAATTTGTTATATTTTGAATTATACAAGAATATCTTTGAACCGCCTTCAGTGGTGTATAAGAATCTTGATTCTCTGTATCCCATAATATCAATACCAACCTAATCGTTTGTGAATATCAACAATCGTGAATGATTGTTTTGATTCGGAGTCGTTGGATCGAGTTGTAATAAATGCTCTTTTAAATCCCATAATCCCCAGTACAACGTAAAAAACCTTTACAAAGTCATCATTAACACTAAGATCTTTCTGGTCAGGAATAATTACATCAGTACATCGGAATTCTATGTCGTCACCATCTTCATCGGTACGAAGTGGTTTATATTCAGTATCAGTGTAAAAGTGAAGTATTTTCTTCTCCTTGGTAATATCAGAAGTAATGACTACATCATGTTGAATTATCTTATTAGCTCCCATATTAATATTCTGAAATCTACGATCGACAATATATTTTGATTTTATTATTGACTGAAGAATATCAGAACTTGATATTTTCTTTACTGGAGTGCCTTGTTGATATATAGTGATAATACTCTCCTTCTCTATTACAATTTTAATATATCCATACTCATCGAAGAATATTGATAACATTGGATATCCGTCACTCTCCAATTCTTGATAATTTAAGATTACACCATTCCTATATTCTCCATATCCTTTCAGATAATTGTTTTTGGTATCGATAATATGATACATCCCATTTCTAGATAACACATTCGATGTTACCCCATAATTAAAGTATATCGTTATACCACCAAATTCATCAATTAACTTAGTCCTAACTTTACCGGTCGATTTTATATTTGATGTAATTGAGAAGAGTACAGGTGGTGTGGGTATTCCAAAATAAATATCGGATGTCTTTAATCCCAATACAGAACTTAAGTATTGATTACTAATGTAGTTATTAAGAATAATACTCTTCGATAATAACATTTGATAGTTTCGATTATTAATATTATAGTTATACCCATTTACCTCTTTATTAATGTTAGAGATTGATAAATTAGAAATTGGTAAATTAGAGATTGATAGATTAGGTGTATTACTTGGTGTAAATGGATTAGGTGTATTACTTGGTGTAAATGGATTAGATGTATTATTAGGCGTGTTACCAATAACACCGCCTTTAATATCACTAGTGATTGAGGGTATCAAAGTAATATCCTTCACTTCTTCGACAATAGAAGGATTGATAAAATTCGCGAGAAATATCTCATCAATTCCTAATAATATCTCATTAACTTCGACATATTTGACCTTAGATTTATTAATAGGAGGTCCATCAAGACGAGATTTATTAATCTCGATACCCCTCTCCAAATATTTAGACGGATTATATATCGTAGAAGATAATAATTCTCTCAAATCTTCAATATCAACGATTGAGAAGACACCTTCTCGATATATGATTCCATTAAGATGTTGGATTATCATTTTCTCAATCTTTGTGATATACTCCATATTGAAAGTATTGTCATCAAAGGATCGTAGACTAATTAATGATCTATATTCTGATTGGATTAAAAGATAAAGATATGCTAGATGAAAACAAGCTATATCAAGAGGTAACGCGGTAGAGCCGCGTAACTGATCAACTGGAAAGATCTGTATTGTTGAATATAGTAAATCAACAGCTAATAACAAAATCTTCACCTTTGGGAAGTATTTGGGTGGTAATTCATACTCTAACAGAGCGATCCTACGATACATTTTATCAATGTATTGCTTTATTATTAACAATAGATTAGAAGATAAATTAGAAGATAAATTAGAAGATAAATTAGAAGATATATTAAATGATAAATCTCGAATCTTAACCGTACCTTCTCGTCTCGGATGGGATTTAAATAGTGGATGATTAAGTACTTCAGACATTTCGGGACGTTTGATTGGATCGATTGATAATAACTTTCGAAATAGATCATCTAGTAAACTAACTGTGCTGAGTGATATGATTCGTTGATAAAGCTTAATCAATGATTGAGGAATATTATCTATCATCTTCTTAGTATCATTGTTATGCGGTACCATTTCAGGAAAGAAAATCGAGAGGAAGGAGATGCCAAAACTCCAAACATCCGTCTTGGTTGATACATATCCTGATTTATCAGCAGGAAGATTCTCAGGCGGTAAATAGATATAAGTTCCAACATTATTTGGTATTTGGATTGGATTATAATCTGATATCTTGAGTGAAGCCCCAAAATCAGTCAATTTACATCGTCCGTTACTATAATATAACATATTTGGAGGTTTGATATCTAGGTGGAGTATTTTATTTCGATGTAAAAATTCAATACCAGAAGCAATATCGTACATGATATCAATAATCTCACTACCAGTTAGATCATTAATAAGTCTTCTATCGTATAAATCACGTATGGCAAAATCAGTTAGAAATCCAATAGTATTATCACATGATTTATTATCTCCTTTATTACCCACCTTACTATCATTAAAAGTAACAATCAACTTATTAGCGTGAAGTAAACTAGGATGTTGTAATCTTGAAACAACATCAAGATCGTTAATATCATGTAATCCATCTTCCTCAATTTTATATACTTTTAAAGCTGTTTTGGCGTCAATATGAAATACATTAGCAAAAGTACCGCTTGCTATTGGTTCTGAAACTGTGATACCACATACCGTCTTTTTTGATACTACTGGGTGAGCATTGCTCACCGCTGACATAGTATAATAATCAAGATTGATCTATTTTTACTTGGTTCAAATAAAATATTACAAAAGTAATTTATTTTGTAATAATATTCGAGATTAAATGGGTTCTGACACGTCAAAAGAATCAAAACCGTCGGATAATCTAGACTTTCGTTATCTGTATCAAATCTTTGAAAATAATAAGGACTACTGGATTGTCACAGATAAATGGAGACAATTAGTTAAATATATAGAGGAACACGCTTGTGATCCTAATATAAGATACTATTTAATATCACAAGGAAAGATTCTTAAGAAGGCCGATCATCCTCACGAATTGATTGATTACACGCTTTATGTTGAAGGGAATCGACTTAAAGAATCAGAATCTTTTGCTATGCTAATATTAGATATCTCAATATTGCATGGATTTGATATTAATAAACCTTGGAGTTTTAATTCCCGGTTTAACGAAAAGTTCATCTTTGAGCTCCCAGAGTTCTTTCAGATTATATGGGAAAACACTAATAAATACAAACCTGATTTTAGTGTTTCTCACCCTGAATTACCATCAATATTATTTAGTAATATGCGCTCCATATGGCCATCAGAAATTATTGACCTAATGAATGATGACATCCTAAATCGAGAGAATAAATTTGGTACTCGAATAATAGAGCTCTATTATTCTCAACTGTGTGATGGATCAGATATAAATAATGTATGGCGTCTTTTCAAAGCTTTATGCAAGCGTTGTTATCCTGATGGTTCTGGGGTTTTGATAGATGAAGATCTTAGCGATAACGTTAAGAAACATATCGGAGACGTGACTGAAATAAATTATGGGGAATATCCAGAAAAATCACCAGCTTATGCAGCAACACATCTCCTTTATGATTATATTAGAAAGCAGGAGAGTTTTGAAGATGATTTACACTTAACATTATCAGAACGGGTATATAAGCATAATAAATATGGTGGGATTTCAAAGATAATCCTTGGATACCTAATTGATTATAGATCAGGGAAGATTGAGATCCGAGAGAAGATGTGAGTTTATTATATAATCACTAGTTTTAGTGATTATATTTTGATGGTTGACTAAATTGATTTTAATGATAACATGTATCGATAATTCCCATGAGATCCTTCGAAAATTCTCAACTTTGAGCGAACTTTGTGTATTTTTGAGAAGTTAAAACCTCGTCGATTCTCTATTCAGGAAGGGGTTTTTCGAGTATTTTTGCGTCTCTGTCTCTATAATATCACTATAACCAAGAACACTCAAAAATACCCGAAAATTGCCGTTTTTGGCTTTTCTGAACCTCCAAAGTTCGTGAAAGATAAACTGTTTGAAACTCGACATCCAAATAATCTTCATATTATGACATGATAAAAATTATAATACATTTCCTATATCATAATATCGATAATCTTGATATTATGATAATTCAATAAATATAATAAGGACTTTATCACGTTAAATAGTGATATCTCTAATATACTCTTAATATATTCAAAACTAATTTATTCTTATTACGATATAAAATAAATGACATCAATGAAACCATTACCCGCTCTTAGAAGTAAAGCCGAACAAACAATGGTAAAAAATATTAGAGATATTCCCAACAAAATACTATATGAATCTATTCGTGTTAGAGGAGGAATAAGTATATTCCTTGTGTCTCTATTAAATGATTCATCTTATAACGAAGAAGAACTCTATAACTTAATAAA
>Ga0207075_1037_pt1 | contig 31120 bp, 22 predicted proteins | sample Alteio_BWMinHeat_64_FD_153587 | JGI IMG/M metagenome (GOLD analysis project Ga0207075, IMG submission 153587) | Enriched cells from forest soil in Barre Woods Harvard Forest LTER site, Petersham, Massachusetts, United States -... | ecosystem: Environmental > Terrestrial > Soil > Temperate forest >... | reverse complement strand
GCTTCAATAATTTGAGATCTTGTCATATCTTTTGCAAGTGAATCTCGTAAGTCAGCAGCTTTTTCTGAGCCTTGAGCAGCACTCACGTTTAACAATACATGCGCCTTAATGATATCTTGAGGTACACCATTACCCATAATATACATGGCCCCAAGAATGCCTTGAGCTTTGACATTTCCTTGGTCAGCAGCTTTTCGATACCATTTAACAGCTTGAGCATAATCTTGAGGAACACAATGACCAGAATTATACATATTACCAAGTTTTAGTTGAGCTGTAGCATCCTCTTGCTCAGCGGATTTTCTATACCATTTCATTGCTTCACAATGATTTTGAGTAACACCTTGGCCAAAATAATACATTGTACCAATATTAAGCTGAGCGGATACATGCCCTTGATCAGCAGCTTTGGTGTACCATTTCAAAGCTTCAGCATAGTCCTGGGGTACCCCACTACCCAATTGGAACATACAAGCAAGGTTATATTGTGCATTTGAATGCCCTTGCACAGCAGCTTTGTGGTTCCATTTCATGGCCATAGCATAATCTTGGGGCACATTTTCCCCTGTATAATACATAATCCCTAAATTATACTGAGCATCTGGGTATCCTTGTTCAGCAGCTTTAGTAAGCCATTTTACCGCCTTGTTGCCATCCTGACTGACTCCATTTCCTTCTATATACATAACTCCTAGTACACATTGTGCAACCATATTTCCTTGTTCTGCATTCCTGATCACTTTTATATAATCAAATTTATGAGCGATTTTTCTATCATCTAATTGACTGCTAGCAGATTCAAATGATATAGCACTCAAGCAGATAATTAAGATTGAAAAAACACGAATCATGGATATACTCTCCAGTTTCATTTATCGATATTGATTTAATATTGGTTTAATTAATAAGATTTCTTAAACGTAAACTGTAAATTTTTTTTATCTTTAAAAATTTTAAAAGCCAATCCCAAGTTAATTTTCTACCAAACGCAAGGTAAAGGAGTGTTTCTCTTGCTACATTAGCAATGGAATAGAAAATTACTAAATACAAAAGACGCATAGAAACTTCAAACCAAAATCCCGTCCAGTCTCTTCGCTTATACGTAATATCTAACGAATATAATTCATTAGCTTTAACCAAATGAGAATTGCTCGGCTTCCTTACACCAAATTTTGAATAGAAATCATTTTCTTGCATGTCAGAATAATAGTTAATGTATAAATATGATGCTATTGCGTTATCACTCATTTCATTATATTCAGGAATAATAGACCTAAACCCACTAATATTTATGAATGAATCAGCAGAAACACCTCGCTTTAATAATGCATTATCAATCTTCTCTCTTGATAAAACTAATTCTCCTCTTTTTTCATGGATCTCTTTGACTCCTTCAATCCTCTTTTCACAAATATATGTTGCATTTTCTATTCCATTTTTATCGAGGCTTATATCTTTGCTAAAAATATCTAAATTAAACCCGCCTAATTTTTCAAAAGACCAGTAAAAACCATACTTGTTACATATAATGTAACTATTCTCACGATCAAGGATTGTGCCAGAGGGTATAACAGGACAAGATATAATAGCTATAATAATAAATGCCATACTAAGGCTGAAATAATACACCACATTAACTAATCTATAAAAAAATCTATTTTCTAAATTCATGCTCTTACTCAATACAATTTATAATAGTATATTCATGAGAAATTAGTCTTTTTTGAATTATTAGTCACACATTCCACTAATATTTCAGAAAATCATTTTTCCTGTAAAATTCACGCCTTTTTCTTAAACTAATAGTAGTCTGATATTTAACATTAATTCTAATAAATATAAAAGTGTAAATACAATGATTTAGACTGGATATTTCCAGCCCAACATAAAGAAAGACGAGTTACCTTGATTCTGCAAAAGAACTCCCTTAGTATACGCCATTCGTGCTTGCAGATTTCTTTCTAACTTATTTGAGGTTAATTATGAAGAGTATCTCAAAAATCATTTTTGCATCAGCCTTAATTCTGATTAGTGCAGCAGGAACCTCACTTGGATCAACTGATTTTCAATGCGTGAATGACTGCATTTCAAATGGATCCATGTATCAGTATTGCAAGTCTCTTTGCTCATACGACAATTCACCTCAAACTTCCAATGTTGATTTCAATTGTCAAAATAAATGTACTCAAAAAGGGTATACATATTCTTATTGCAAACATGCTTGTTCATATTAGAACAGACTCAATTCAAAAAATAGCTAATGAGTTATTAGATAGCATTTTAAGTGATTCCGATGATTCGTGAATATACATTCATTTCTACATACAAATATTATTTGCAGTAATTCAAGCTTGAAATTGTTTCATTCCAAATTATGACACTAGTGTTTTAAATTCATCCTCATATTCATCCCAAGGCTTATTCAAATATGTGGATGAAAATTTACAAAGTAGACGCATTTGAAGAGGCGCATCTTTATTTACTTGAGCAACTTCAATGTTAACTGAATGATTACCTTTTTCTTCATTTATTTTATGGATAATTTTTGTTAAATATGCGGGAACATATCCAATCAAACTACGTGGATCATCTGTTCTAAGCAAAATGGCGTACTTGTCTTTTGGATTATGGGGTTCGTGCACTAAATAAAGAATATCTCCTTGGTGTAAATTATTAACCAATTCCTGTGCAGAATCAGGCATATACCTTATTCCATTAACAAAGAAATTAAAGAAATATTCATTGTTAGCATTTTTTTCTGGAACAGGAATAATTCTGAAAAAATCCGTTTCTTTTTCACCACCACTAATCGCTAAAGTGATTAATTCATCTGCTGAATTATCATTGGAAAGTCCCATCCAACGAATATAATTAGGATAGTCTGCTCTTGATTTCGGCATTAGTCTATTTTTAAATAAAGAAAACAACGCAGTGGATCGATAAACTTTTTCATGATCGGGCATACTTGGCAATAGTGAGAAATTAGGTACATTCTTAATACCATGTGTATATCTAAATTCATATCCTTCATCGATGCGCAACAGCTGGCCAATGACATGCCAACCCCGAGTAGCTTGGTCTTGCCAAGCAAGGTAGATACATTTAATCATTTTATACCTTTTCAATAATTCAATGTTTTTTAGTATCGCCATATTATGTCACGGCATCTGCTGAAAAGGGAACAATACTAAGACTCTCTATGAATTCTGCGGCTTTTATTAATTTAATTCCTGGATTTATGTGCCTAGCATGTTTTTCAACAAGATTTTTATCTTGGCTTACAATAAAGTCACAGTATGCGTATTCAATCATTATTAAACCATCAGTGAAGCGATCTTCGCTAGGAACAGCTATATTCATCTGTGTCAGAAAATCAAGGTAAGCATATAACCTGATCAATGTATTAAAGACCGGATAATCAAGATTTTTTTTAATAAGAATGACAATCTCTTCATTAGATAAAAGAATATTACCTTCCGTTACTAATAAAACTATTTTTTTAGCATAATCAATGCGATACTGATCGCCGTCTAATATTAATGAAAAAAAATTATCTATTAGGCGTGGAAAACTACCACCAAATTTATGCTTGAGAATTTTTTTTGCACCTTTTGGAGCCCAGATGACTTTTAAAGAAGCGAGCCCTTGTTGCTTTAAATTGATGTAATTTTCTGGAATATCGGGTATTCCTTTTATATATCCCTCAATCCGCTTTTGAAAATCTTGTCTCAACACCTCATCTGCAACCCAAGTAACATCGTCGCCATTTTTCAGTTTATCCAATTCACGAGTATATAACATGTCTCGTCTGGTAATAAAATTTGGATTCAATTCTTTCAGTAATTCAAATAGTGCCTTACATTTAAAACTGCTTGTTTTGAAGGTTCGTGCCAATTCATAGGTTACATATGGACAAACATATGGTATATATTCCTGCTTTCTAAAAGCCTCTGCCAGTCTCTTACCTGAAATACCTTCATCATAACAATGGTTTAGAAAACATGTATCCAGACCAACTTTTTTCACAATAGACACTCCTAACTTCTTTACGACTGGTGTAACCTAAATTGCACAAATATCAAAAATAAGATTCAAAACATTCAATTCGCATGAAGATTTATGCTGACTGAACTAATTATACCCCGGCGGTTCAAGCTGTTTTGAAATTTAACTAATTTATAATTAAGAAAAAGAAAGCCGTAACCTGATATATCCCTTCTACGCTAATACAACTAAACTCTGCGGTTGTTAATAGGGTAAATCTAAAATTTGAGATTTTGAGTACTTGGGAAAATGGTGAGCTTCGAAGGGCATAAGATTTTGTAGCGTTTCGCTTTGCGAAACGGACAAAATCTAATGATGGCGTCCCCAAGGGGATTCGAACCCCTGTTACCGCCGTGAAAGGGCAGTGTCCTAGGCCTCTAGACGATGGGGACTAGAGTGTTACGAAGCAATAGCAACTTTGGTGGAGCTAGGCGGGATCGAACCGCCGACCTCTTGCATGCCATGCAAGCGCTCTCCCAGCTGAGCTATAGCCCCGGGTTAGAGGCAGGAATTTTACGGCCCAACAGATTATGTGTCAACCATCCGTTGAAATTAAAGGCTGTTAGCCAACCCAATTGCGTAATGTAAACGTTGCAAGGACTTTTCCTTCCCTAATAACGCCAATGTCACATCCACTGGTGGCGATACCGTACCCCCGGTGAGCGCAATCCGCATCGGTTGCGCAATGAGGCCAAATTTTATATCAAACTCTGTCACAATCGCAGCCATCACTTCATGAATGTTCGCCGCCGTCCAGTTGTTTAATTGCATAAGACGCTGTCCCATTGCTTGCAAGGCGGGTCTAACTTCTGAGGTGAAATGTTTTTGTAATAAGCTTTCTTCAATATTAATATTTTGATATAAAAATTGACTCTTATCTGCTATTTCAACCAATGTCTTACAACGCTCCCGCTGCGCCAAAACAATCTCTTTTAAATCTGGACCTTGCGATAAATCAAATCCACGCTTTTCCAAATGCCACGCCAAAAGCTTCGCAACTTCTGCTTCTGGTGTAGTTTTTAAATAATGTTGATTCAACCATAAAAGCTTTTCAGGATTAATCGCAGCGGCGGCAACATTAATGTTATGCACATTAAATAAGGCAATCATTTCCTCACGGGAGAATATTTCTTTATCCCCATGGGACCAACCCAAACGGACTAAATAATTCACCAAGGCATCCGGTAAAATCCCTTCTTCACGGTATTGTAAAACACTGACGGCACCGCTGCGCTTGGAAAGCTTTTTGCCATCTGGCCCTAATAACATCGGCATATGGCCATATTCAGGAATGGGGGCACCTAAGGCTTGCAAAATATGAATTTGCCGCGGTGTATTATTAATATGATCATCACCCCGCAAAACATGGGTAATACCCATATCCGCATCATCTACCACCACGGTAAAATTGTAAGTTGGGGTGCCATCTGAACGCACCAGAATCAAATCGTCCAATTCACTATTTTGAATTTCAATTCTGCCACGCACACTATCATCAAACACTACAGAGCCCGTTTGCGGAGTCTTAAACCGCACCACAAACGGCGCATGAGGGACAACCTCATGCCCGTTGCGACAATGGCCATCATAACGCGGTTTTTCTTTGGCTGCCTCTTGCTCGGCCCGTAACGCTTCAAGACGCTCTTTTGAACAATAACACTTGTAAGCCTGCCCCTTGGCTAAAAGACTCTCACAGATCTCCTGGTAACGCGCAAAACGCTGGGTTTGGTAAATAGGACCTTCATCCCAGCTTAAGCCTAACCATGCTAGCCCTTCCAAAATAACATCCACAGCGGCTTGCGTAGAGCGCTCTCTATCCGTATCTTCAATGCGTAAAATAAATTTTCCACGCTGGTTCTTGGCCCAGAGCCAACAAAATAAAGCAGTGCGAGCACTGCCAATATGCAGATCCCCTGTGGGACTTGGGGCAAAACGTGTAATAATCATGGCGATTCTTTCATGTATAATCAAAATGGCATTTTAGCATAATGTGTAGAGGTAAATGAATATGGGTTATCTAGGGGACTTTATTTCCTTGGGCGTGATTGCCTTGCTCGGCGCTATCAGCCCGGGACCTGATTTTATTGTACTCACCCAAAGCAGTCTCCAACACGGCAAAAAAGCCGGGATCTGGACAGCCCTTGGGATCTCCATCGGCTGCCTGGTGCATATCTCTTATTGCATTTTGGGTATTGGGGTTATCGTGGCAGAATCTGTGCTGCTCTTTAGCATCCTGAAATATTTAGGAGCAGCGTATCTTATTTATCTGGGCATCAAAGCACTTTTCTCTTCCTCCAGTACTCTGGCAACCCGTAGCATTGCACAGAACCATACCCCCCTATCTGCTTTTAGTGCCTTTAAAAAGGGATTATTGGTAAACCTTTTAAACCCAAAAGTCACTTTATTTATTTTAAGTATTTTTACGCAGGTTATAGATCCCAATACCCCACGTCCTATTCAAGCACTGATGGGCTTAGAATTTGGTGCAATTTGTTTTGCTTGGTTTAGTATCTTGGCCACACTTTTGACTCATCCATTATTACGGCAAAAACTTTATGCTATTCAACATATTATTGAAAAAATCTTAGGCGGCTTTTTAATTTTATTAGGACTTAAAGTGGCAACGTATCACTAATGTTACCAATCATTGCTAAAATAGGCTTATTTTTCAGTCAACCGCTGACTCTATTTACTATTATTGTGCTTGGACTATTGAGCTTTGATAGAAAAATCTTTGCGCGCACGCTCCTATTATTGCTTTTTACCATGATTTATAACGTTTATCTCAAAGCCCTTTGGCATATGCCATTGCCTGCGCATATGGAAGGTTGGGCCTTCCCCAGTGGTCATATGCATGGTGCGTTTGTCTTTTGGGGTTGGCTCGCGGTGGAATACCGCAAATTTTGGTTCTCTGCGCTGGTTTTTTTAATACTATGCTTTGTCGGTTATGGTTTGGTATATTCTGGTTTTCATTACCCTATTGATATTCTGGGTGCGGCGTTTTTTGGTTCTCTCTCCATACTCGGGTATTATTTTTTAAATAAAATATCCTATTTTAAAGAAAAACCAGAGCGCTTGGGATTTTTCTTCATAATACTTGCATCAATCTTAATAGTCCTTTTAACGCCTTTTGAAAGGAAACCGCATATGTGGAAAGCATATTACGGCTTAATTGCCTTTTCCTGCGGATGGTGGTTATTACGCCTCTGTGGACACCGTTTCTTTAGGCACCATCAATGACGCTTTAGGCTGTTCAATTAACCCGTGCGGCGTAAATACAAAAATCCTATCTGCAGAACGAATTGTTTCAGGACGATGCGCAATAATCACACGGGTCATGTTAAGATGTTTAACCGCTTGATTCACGGCTTGCTCCAACGCCACATCTAAATGACTGGTCGCTTCATCTAAGAACAAGATAGTGGGTTTTTTATATAACGCTCTGGCCAGCAAAACTCTTTGCTTTTGCCCACCAGAAAGGGTCATACCCATGTCACCAATCAAGGTATTATAACCCATTGGCATTACACTAATATCTCTTGAGATAACGGCAAGTTCCGCACAATGCTCTACGCGAGTTTGTTCAAATTCAGGTTCAAAAAAGCTAATATTTTCCGTGATGGAACCTGACAGCAATTGATCATTTTGCATCACCGCGGCTACTTGCGCTCTAAAATTCTGTATGCCTAGTTTTTCCAACTCTATGCCGTCAATAGTTACTTTGCCCTCCGTGGGTTTAAATAACCCCATCATAATTTTCATTAAGGTTGTCTTACCACACCCTGATGGCCCTACCAACGCAACAGATTCACCCGGCTTAATGGTTAAATTAACATTACTTATAATTAATGGCTCATTTTCACTATACCGAAAACTTAAATTTTCTAAACGAATTTCACCTTTAAGCTCCGGCATAACTTGTAAACCTGTATTTTGTGCTTCCGGTTCTTCTAAGACAATATCCCCAAGCCGCTCTAAGTGCAAACCTAACATTTTGAATTCAATCAAGTTTTCAATTAAGGCTACCGCTTTGCCAATAAATTGCGATTTATAAGACATAAATGCAAATAACATCCCCACGGTAAGGGAAGAGCCCAGCACGAGTTGCGCGGCAAAATAGACGACAATAATATTTTCCAAACCAAAGAGTAATTCATTACAAGACGTAAACGCGATTTTTAATTTACCTAAGCGAATTCCCGTATTAATCTTATCCGCACAACGGTTTTGCCATAAGACCTGGCGCTGCGTTTCCTTACCAAAAATTTTGATACTCTGTGCGCCACGTATCGTTTCCATAAAATTGGTGCTTTCTTTAGCACCCGCAATAATGCTTTCCTCTGTAATAGATCTAAACGGGCGATACCAAAGTGCACGGATAATGCCATAAATAGATAAGGCAACCAGCACCACTAAGGCTAAGGGCGGTGCGTAAATAAATAACATGATTAATGTGGTAATAGCCATCATCCCATCGACTATGGCTTGGACTATACCCGTAGTTAAAATACGCTCAATCTGTGAAAGTGAGCCAAAGCGCGAAACCACATCGCCAATATGGCGTTTTTCAAAATACGGCAACGGCAACCGAATCAAATGACGGAATAAATTCGTTGCCATTTGAATACTGAGCATACTGCTAAAGCTCATCACTAACAGGGAACGTAATGCACTAGTCCCTACTTGAATCATCGCCAGCAAGAAAAAACCTAAGGAGAGTACTTTCAAGAAATGAATGTCATAACTGCGCAATACTTCATCCACCACCATTTGCATATACAAAGGGCTAATCAACGCAAATAATTGCAGCGCAACAGATAATAAAAGCACTTGTACCATGGAGCGCTTAAGCCCGATAATTCTTTGCCAAAACATCCACAGGGGGATTTTTCTCACTTCATCTTTTGGCTGAAATTTAGGGGTCGGGGTCAATTCTAGTGCTACCCCAGTAAAATGCTTGGATACTTCATTCATGCTGAATTTACGCAAGCCTTGCGCCGGATCATGAATAATAATATGATTTTTACTGACACTTTTTAAAACTACAAAATGGTTCAAATCCCAATGTAAGATGGTGGGTGTACGCAATTGATCAAGCTGATCGAGTTCCAATCGCAATGGTCTGCAGGCAAAATCCATTCTATCTGCTGTTTGCATCAACGCATGCAAGGTGATGCCCCGCAAGCTGATAGGATATTGTCGACGCAAGGTATTTAAATCAATTTCATGACCATAATAACTTGCCACCATTGCCAAACAGGCTAAACCGCATTCTGCTACTTCCGTTTGCAAAATAATAGGTAAGCGGTGACGCCCTGAAAATTTTAATAACTCTAATGGATTTTGCATCAAAACCTACCCTTTAAACTAATTAATGGATCCAGAATCCATTCAAATAAGGTCTGCTTTTCTAAAATAATATCTGCTTCTAAAGACATCCCCGCCTGCAAAGAAAAATTCTTGCCATATGCAACAATGTGTTGATCTTTTAACGTCACTAAAATTCTATAAACAGGTTCTTTTAATTCCAATGGAACGGGTAATTCTGCAGGCAACAATACGTGTTTTGAAATGATAGTAATGGTACCTTCATAAATCCCAAAGCGTCTAAATGGAAAAGCATCATAACGGATCCTCACTTTTTGCCCTGGAGCAATAAAACCAATGGCGCGAGAAGGCACAAATAATTCTACTTGCATGGAAGCATCTTTAGGCAATAGCGCAAGTAAAGGGGTTTGCGTGGCTTGCCATTGTCCTTCACGCACTTGTAAGGCGGTTACGGTCCCACCAATGGGCGCACGAATTTCAAAAGTTTTACGTCCGGCAATTTCCGCATAACGCTGCTTTAACTCAGAAATATTATTTTCAATATCATTAATACGTGATTTTGATTTAATCGGTAACTGTTCTAATTCTGATTTGGTTTGCGAAAGGGTATTTTCTTTAATTGCTTTCGCGCTTAAAATTTCTTGATATCTTTGTTTTTGGACTAACAGTTCTTCATAGATTTTTTGATAATCTATTTGAGAAATATTTTTCCCCTCCAGCAATTTTTTAGCAGATTCAACCCGCCCCTCCAGCATTTGCATTCTATCCACTTGATTTTTTAACGTTTGCTCAATTTGGGTTAATTCATTTTCAAGTCCCTGCATTTGAATTTGTAACCTACTGATTTCAGATGTGAGCAGGCCCTTTTCGCCATTAATGCGCTCTAACTGATGCGCACGCGTGGTTTCTAATTCTTTCAAAAGCAAAGTATCAACGTCGCTACCACCTTGCATTGAACGTTCAGATAACAGCGTAATTAATGCTTCCCCTTCGGCAACGAAATCCCCTTCTCGGGCATGCGTTTTGGCAATGGTGCCTGGCTGAGGCGCATAAATTTTAACAATCCCTTTATCCGGGACTAAATAACCGCGCACCGTCTCTTTGCGAGCATAAGTGCCCCAAAATAAAATGGTCATGATTAAAAGGCAAATCACCGCAACCGACCCCACTAATATCGTCAGAGATAAGGGTTGCAATAAGATAACATCCCCAAAGAGTTTATCTTTGCGATGTTCCAGCGCTTCTTTTCTAAATAAAGGTGATGCCATGGTGCCTTAAGCTATATTAATGAAAGTTGCTTTATTATATCGAGAAGCAGCCTACACTGATATAAGGCGCGCAGCCATGCGTATGTTATTTATGTGACTTTGTCTGAAAGATGACAAATGTGGTATAGGTGCATATGCGCAAGAGGGATTTTAAAGATTATGTGTCACCTCATAGGGTCGGCAATGCGTCTCTCTTAAGAAAAATGCCAAGAGGAATGCTAAAAACGTTGCGATGGGTAGAACAAACATCGCGGTTTGATAATTATCCGCGCTATACACTTTTGCTTGCTCAACAATAGTCCCGTTCCACGTAAAATCTAAGATTTTACCAACAATCACTTGAAATATGGAAAAGGAAACGACTAAAAAGTTGGTAACTGCCACTGCGGTTCCCGCCAAGCTGGTAGGACAATTTTCACGTCCTATTGCAAAACAGATAACTTCCACACTAGACACAGCACCCACCAAAAATAAAATAATTTTTATTTCTGCAGTAGTTAAATTTGGGTAAAACAGGAAAATCAATAATAAAAAAGTAACGATTAATGCACCAATGATTAAAGGTAAGCGGCGCTTGCCGATAAAATCAGAAATAAACCCCGCCAAAGGACTGCCAATCGCCCATCCCAAAAAAATCATGGTTTTAGCAAGCGAGGCTTCAGCGCTGCCCAGCGCATGCACCGTTTGCAAATATTGCTTACCCCATAATTCTGCAAAAATCATGGTGGGCGCCATTAATAATCCGCCAATGATGCCATTGATCCAAATCTGTGGGTTTTTCATCGAGAAACGGATGTCTTTCCATAACTGCGAATAGCTGGAGTGCACCGGGTTTATCTGTTTTTGGAACTGACTATGCGCAGGCGCATCACGAATAATCAGCCAAACAATGGGCACTAAGATAAAGCCTACATAACTGGAATAAAGAATGGTATCTCGCCATCCTGCTTCTTGGATAACATCCATCAAGAGGACGTCTCCTGACATGGCGCCGACCATACCTAAAGTAGTTGTTAAACCAGAAATCATTGCAAAACGATTGGCTGGCAACCAAGCAGAAGCCAGTTTTAATACCCCAACAAACGCAAACGCGGAACCAAATCCAATCCAAAAACGGCCAAATGCGGCCACCCACCAAGTTTCTGTCATACCAAAGAGTAAAGTTCCTGCAGCACAACAAAATACCGCGAAGGTTAAAATCCAACGGGGACCGTACCTGTCCATGAAAACACCCACTGGCAACTGCATGGGCGTATAAGCATAGTAATAAAAAGCACTTAAATGACCGATGGCGGTAGCATCTAGATATTGCCCATTAATGCTAAAAGCAAATTGTAATTCTCCAACAATCAAGCCTGGTGTGATACGTAATAAATATTCATAGCAATAAAAAATAGCCGCGAGGCCACAAATAATCCAAGGCAGAATATTTGCGTTAAATCGGAATGACGAGGCAGATTGTGAGCTTTCTTTCATAGGCCTTCAAAAAAAATTTCCGGTTATAAAAGCAAACCCTACGTGATTACGCCATGGCTTGCAAGTATCCTCTTAAAATTTATTTGCTAGTTTACTATCATTTATCAAATAAGGTCGTGGTCTTATTAAAGAATCGACTGGTACCATCTAATAACCCCAAGGGTTTTAACTCTGCTTCTTTCGGTAAAGGTGCCCCCAAACTTTCCGTGAGGCAACCCATCGCATGGAGGACACGAAACATGCCGGTAAGCTCGGTAAACTGCCCATTGACATAAGCCATCCTGGCATTGAATAGCTCATTCTCTGAATCCAACAAATCAAGCAAAGTTCGTTGGCCAATATTGAATTGCTTTTGGTATGCTTGGCTAGTTCTCACGCTTGCATCAACATGATCTTTAAAATAGCGCAATTGTCTTTTAGCTGAGCTGAATGTTACCCAGGCAACTCTAATGCTCTGGACCACTTGACGGTTAGCCCGGTAAAAAACTTCTTGTGCTTCTTGCATTTGGTAAGCTGTTTCACAAAGCTTGGCTAAATCTTTACCACCACTGAACACGTTCCAGCGCACCCGCAACATCGCCTGCGCATCATCACTAGGACCGGGGCTGCCATCAATGTTATGGTTATGCGATAGTTCTAATTGCAAATCCATGCGCGGTGAAAAAGGCGCTTTGGCTGCTTTATGCGCTTCTCGTGACACAGCAACATCTTCCGTTACCGCATGTAATACCGGATGATTTTGCAGTGCCAAATCAACCGCTTCTTGCTCACTGGCAGGAAACGGTGAAGGGTAATCAGGTTGTTCAAGATAACTGGGGACAGGAAATCCCACGCGTCGTAAAAATTCAGTTTCTGCATCCGCGAGATTTGCTTCTTCTGAAATGAGATTGGTTTGTGCAAAAGCAAGTCTACTTTCTACCTGGTCTAAATCAGCACGACTACCAACGCCACCCTCACTACGCTTTTCAATTTGACCATAAATCCTTTCATGGGTAGCAAGATTTTGTTTTGCCAATTTCACTAATTCTTTACGCCGCAGCACGTCTAAAAAAGCTTCCATGACGTCACGACTCACATCTTGTGCAGTTCCATTGACGCGCCACGCTTCTGCCATAACGCGCGCCTTACGCCCTTGCACATCATGATAAACCGCAAACCCATCAAATAGCATTTGATTGGCAAGCATATTAAATTCTGTGCGATTCAATGTAGTAGTACCAAAATCACCAAACGGAGGCGGATCACGTGTTGTGGCATTATTGGTAAACTGCTCTCCCCAGCCAGCGGTTAAATCTAAGGTAGGTAAAAAACCAGCATATGCGCCGCGTAATTGTTTATCCGCCACTTCACGGGTTGTTGTTTCGATTAACATATCCGGAGAAGTAGACAGTGCATAATTCACAGCTTCTTGTAAGGTATAAGCAGAGGTTTGAGATCCAAAACTCGATAAACTCAAGACTAAGCATATGCTTTTTATAAATCCATTTTTTGCCATGGCGTTTAGCTTGTTACCTAGTTTTTATGCGATAAATTAGCTAGCTTGTTCCTGGTAACAATATACCTTCCTCTATACAGAAAGGGAATTTTTACCGCCAGAAAGCGGCAAGCTGTTGATAGTGATTTACATATAGAGCTAACTTTAATCTATCATGGATATTCAGCTTCTTAAAGATGATACTTAAATGGGCTTTCACCGTTCGTTCTGAAATTTGCAACTGCAAAGCGATTTCGCGATTCGTTTCACCACAGGCAATATGTGAGGCTATTTCTCGTTCACGCTTTGTTAATGAACTCATCCCCTGCATAAGCTTTTGTGCATCCTGATGCTTAATTAACGTATGCGCTTTTAGTTCAGATAATAACCGGGACACAAAAGTTCTATCAACCCATAGCTCATTCTTTAAAACCGTATTTACCACTTCCAGCAAGACAGACGCAGGCGTATTAAAACCACAATAAGCTCTTGCACCAAATAATAGTGCCGCAATTTCTTCATGTGAGTCTGGTGTTTGAGTCATTACAATGATATGCAATGCGGGAGCTAAGGATTTTAAAACAAAAATTTTATCAAGGCCTTGCTCTCCCAAGAGGGCCAAGTCTACCATTAATACATCAAATGCATGCTTTTTTAAACAAAGTTCCAATGGTTGCAAATCATGGAGATCCTGAGGATATATTTCAAAGCAAGGCGCTAAGATTTGACGCCAAGAGACTACGATTTCTTGCGATGAGGCTAGCAAAATCATTTAGCGTTCTCGCAGCGCGTTTTGCTTCGCTTTTATAATAGGTTTCATTAAGTATTCTAAGACCGTTTTTTGACCAGTGAGAATATCAACCGTCGCACTCATCCCTGGAATAATCTGTAAATGCTCACCGTGCTTTCCGATAATATAATTGCGTTCTGTGGTGCGTACCCGTATTTGATAAAAAGGATTGCCTTTTTCATCCATAATGGTATCAGCACTAATATGTTCAACCACGGCTTTTAAACCGCCATAAATAGAAAAATCATACGCCGATATTTTTACCACCGCCGGTAATCCCGGTCTTAAAAAGCCAATATCTGCTGGTCGAATATTCGCCTCAATCAATAAAGTATCATTCAAAGGGACAATATTAACCAAATCTTGTCCCGGCTGGACAATCCCACCCACGGTCGTAACTTTGACTTGATTCACGGTTCCTTTAACCGGTGAACGCACAATCGTGCGTGTCACTCGATCAGCGGCGGCAATATTACTTTCCGCAAATTTATTATAATCCGCTTTGGCCGCATTTAAATTAGATAATGCTTCTGTTTTAAATGAAATATTGAGTTCCTCAATCTTCTTTTGCGCACCAGCCAAGTTTGCTTCCAATTTAGGAATGGATAATTGTGTTTGTTGCAGCTCACCTTGTAGATCGTTAACGGTTCTTTCTAGCCTTAAAACATCCACTTCAGAAACAGCGCCTTCACTCACCAAAGGTTTAGTCAACGATAGCTCTTTTTGCACCAAATCCAAACTCCGTTGTGTTTGCTCTACTTTTCCCTTGGCGGCAGCTAATTCTTGGGTGCGTTGTTGTTCCTCATCCTTGAGAATATTCAATTTTACTTGCAGTTCTTTTTTACGGGACTCATATAAATTTCTTTCAGAACTAACATATTGTGGATAACTCTCTTCTAACATTTTAGAAAAAATCAAGCTACTGCCATTGGATTCTGCGGTTAATCGCGCCACTTTGGCTTGCAGCGCATATTGTTGCGTTTCTCCTTCTTTGAGTGAAGAAATAAAGCGGGTATCATCAATAACCATCAACACTTGACCAGGTTCAACAATATCACCCACTTTTACTTGAATATCTTTAACAATCCCCCCTTCCAAGTTTTGGACCACTTGCATATTGCTAGAGGGAATAACCTTACCTTGGCCTACGGTTACTACATCTAAGGTAGCAAAGCTCGCCCAAATCCCTGCAATCAGTAAAAAAACCGCCGCCGTAATTAAGATAACATGATAAGCAATCGGCACTCCTTGCAACATCGCCGCACTGGTATCTGTCATATATTCAAGATCCACTCTTTCAATATCAGATTCTTTTTTTAATTGTCTCAGTTTTTGCAAAATTTGGTTGAAATAATTACGCATTGGAATGCAATTTCCCCTCAGCTAATGCTTTCAGCACAGTATCTCTCGGGCCATCTGCAATAATTTTGCCACCATCCATTAATATCAAACGATTCACTAAAGAAAGCAACGATCCTTTATGGGTTATCAGAATCATGGTTTTATTTTTTGAGGTTTCCATAAGCTCGCTTTTAAATAATTCTTCCGTTCGATTATCCATCATATTGGTCGGCTCATCTAACACGAGGATGGGCGGATCTAATATTAAAGCACGGGCGATGGCAATGGCTTGACGTTGCCCACCAGAGAGTTTTTCACCTCTTTCTCCCACGGGCATATCAAACCCTTGTGGATGTTTAGAAACAAAGTCAAATACACCCGCAATTTTAGCCGCCCGTAATACCGCATGATCATCTGCAAAGGGTGCTCCGAAAGTAATATTATCTTTCACCGTACCATAAAATAACATGATATCTTGCGGAACATAACCAATATTTCTGCGCATAGAAGCCGGATCTAGTTGCGTTATTTCAATTCCATCAATGAGAATACTACCTTCCGTTGTCTGATATAAGCCTAAAATCAGCTTTTCAATGGTTGTTTTGCCAGAACCAATCCGTCCAATAATCCCCACTTTCTCACCGGGCTGGATGTGGAAATTAATATTTCTGAGTGCCGGAACCGTTTGCCGAGGATATTTAAATTGCACATTTTTAAATTCCATATCCCCATGCAAAATAGGCAAATGTAAAGGCGTACGTCCGCGTAACCGCTCTGTGGGCATTTTCATAACATTATCTAATGATTGCAAAGCAGTCATGGATTGTTGGTAACGCGTTAAAAGACCGGCAATTTGTCCTAAAGGCGCAAGCGCGCGTCCAGTCAAAATGGTGCAGGCAATCAATGCCCCCATTGTCATCTCACCATCGGCTATTTTAAATACCCCCAAAATCACCACACAGACGCTAGCAAGCTGTTGGATAAAGGCAGAAAAACTCACCGCGGTTAAGGATAACCCACGCACTTTAGTCCCTAGTTTTGCCGCCATGCCAACCGCATGTTCCCATTTACGCTGTAAGGGACCTTCTGCTGATAATCCTTTAATCGTTTCAACGGCAGCTAATGATTCGATTAACATGGCGTTCTTTTGGCCAGCATAACGATAGGATTCTCTGACCACTTTATTCAATGGTTTTTGAATAATCAAACCCACCGCAATGACTAATGGGATAGCCAAAATTGGCACAATGACAACAGAGCCACCAATCATGGCAATGATGATAAGAAAAAATAATACGAAAGGTAAATCAATCAACGCGCTAATCGTACTGGAGGTAAAAAAATCACGAAAAGAATCAAACTGCTGCATATTATTAGCAAAGTTTCCAACAGATTCTGGCCTGACTTCCATTCGAATGCCCATCATTTGCTCAAAAATGCTCGCCGATAAAATTACATCAGACTTTTTGGCTGCAATGTCAATAAAATATCCACGCAGCATTTTCATTAAAAAATCAAAGCAAAAGACGATAATAATCCCAATTGATAACACTGCCAGCGTTTCAAATGCATTATTAGGCACAACTCTATCATACACATTCATGACAAAAAGCGATGAAGCAATAGCAAATATGTTAATAAAAAAGGAGGCAACCAATACTTCAGAATAGAGTTTCCAGGTCGTTGCAATAACCCCCCAAAACCAAGAACGTGGACGTTCTTTAGTATCTTCATCCGTTCTGGAATCAAAATGAAAGCTGGGCCGGCAAAAAATTGCATATCCCGTATATTGTTGATTCAATTCTGCAAATGGTATTTCCCGTTGCCCTTCCCCTGTTTCAGGTTGAATAACGGTAACTACTTCTTTTTCATCGTCTTTTTTAATTAAGATACACGCTTGCGCATGGTGTAATAATACCACCGCCGGCAATACTAAGGAGGAAATTTCCTCTAAGGGACGAGCTACAATCTGCGCGGACAATCCTGCACGTCCAGCGGCTCTCACAAATAAATCCGGCGTCAATTTATTATCTACCAGGGGTAGTCCTGCAATTAACGTTTCTGGTGAATAGGGATTATGCTCAAGACGTGTTAACACAACCAGACATCCTAATAGCGGATCATGCGCTATGCGATGCGCCGGTGGAATATCCCATGATTCTTGTTCTTTATCCATTTTTTATTTTTTTCCATTATTTTTTTGTGATCCATACATTTGTTCATAAGGATCGTCAGAATCTGGACTCTCTTTCTCTTTCGCTTTCTCTTTCTCTCTTAGCGCTTTCGCTTCTGGATTTTTTTCTGTTTTTTCAACATCTTCATCAAGGAAGGGATCATCAGATTCTTCTTCTGCTTCATTCTTTTCCTTGAATAAAAATTTTCGTCGCTGAAAATAAGCATCTCGCATAAATACATACTCATCTACTGCAACGGTACTTAATACCGCCTCATGCCGTAAATATCGGGCTCTGGTATCCATACCATCAATGGTCAACAGAATATAACGTGGTGTTGGCTCTACCCATGGCCAAATACTCAGCACACTATAATCAAACAAAAAGCCAACCCCATCTCTGAAAGTACTTGGTCCCACTAAAGGCAGAATAATATAAGCTGATTTTTTATAACCCCATTCATATAGCGTATGACCAAAATCTGTTTTATGACGTTCAAGCCCTAAACTGCTGGCCACATCAAAGATACCTAAAATGCCAAGCGTAGAATTAATAAAAAAGCGGCTGGCATCATTACTTGCCCAAGCAAATTTAAATTGCATCAAATCATTGGCAAAATTGGGGATCTCTTTGCAGTTTTCAAAAAAGTTACCAATCCCTGACTGAATAGGCTGGGGTATATAGACCATATATAGATAACTAACAGGTTTTATAATGGTTTTATCCAGTGTCTTATTAAAACCATAAATTTCTCGATTCAGTCCTTCATAAGGATCTTGCGGCGAAGGATTCGTTTTATTACATCCGAAGGCAAGGCTTACAGCGCAAATTAATGCATAACGAATAATGCAGCGCAGCATATCCCACCCACTCCTATGATCTCTTTTAAGTTTAGCTGCAGACCAACAAAGTACAAAAAAAAAGCCCTGTAAAACAGGGCTTTTTCTTAAGTTAATTAACTACCAGTTAACTTGTGCTCTGAAACCTAAAGCATTGGCATCAGAATTGTTAGGTAGATCCATTCTAGAATAGTTAGCTAAGAACCTAACATTATCACTTACCCACCAGGTTAAGCCAATCGTGGTGCTGTGCACTGCGCCAACAATCGCATCACTCACAACGGCCGCGGTAGGATCATTAAATGGAACATCCGGATCAATGAACGCAACAGTTGCGAAGGCTTGGTTATCAATTAAGTCTACATAACTATAACGAACTCCCAATTCCCATGCACCATTACGGCAGCTGGGGTGAACACGACCAAAGGTACCGGTATCAAAATCATACTCTCTGGTTTCACCGGTCAATACATAGGTTGCTTCTACATAGTAACCGTAGAAATCAAGATCGCCACCGCCAACATTAACATAATTAACGATGAATACATCATCACGCGATACGTCAGCATGCATGTATTCGCCTTGGAGAATGAAGGGTCCCCAACGACCGGCCAACTCTAATCCCCAGACTTGGTTGTTTTCGGTAGTAGAGTTAGGTGGAATATTTGTAAAGATATCCGGGGTTTGACGTGAACGTACTTCCAATCCTGCAATGTAATTGAAGCTATTCGCATAAGGATTCATGGATTCATAACGATACGATACACCACCATGATAAACGGTAAAGTCATCATGCACTGGTGCGAAAGTTAAACGACCACCAACACCCCATGGATCGCTACCAGGTGCACTACCATCTGGACCAGCGCCTGGAACAAATGCTGCAGTAGAAATAACATCACCTTTTTGAATGGTACCTGCACCACCGGGATGGTAAGCAGTAGCGGCAAAGGTAAAGAAGTCACCATGCCATTCGCCATACAGACCAATACCATAGTAAGGTGCGAAAGCATCAGATGCTACGGACATTTCCATGAAAGGTAAATCACTTGCACTAGCCCAGTTTTCTAAACCGAAGGGTACGCTAATTTGACCGGCTGAGAAGAATAAATCATCACAAACCGCGTATCCAATAAACACTTCGCCAAATTTGCTAAGACCAGGGCTTGCTAAATCATCGGTGTATTCACCGTCAACAAAGTTCAATTCAAGTTTGTAAACCCAATGATTACCAACACCACCTTTCATGTTCAAGCGTGCGCTACGTATATCTGCGCCACTTGGAAAAGGGTAAATACTATTATCATTGGTATCAAAAAATGCTTGGTCAACAAATATACGACCACCTAGCTTAAACCAGTAGTCACTGTCATCCAAACTAAATACTTCTAAGCCTCCTTTAGAATCAACCGTCATGCCAGCAGCTGAGGCAGGACCTGACGCGACGGCGCTAAGCCCCGCCAATGCCAGCAAGGCTAATCTATTCTTTGTCGTTTTGCTCATCTACAATCTCTCCCATTGGAATGCATAACGGTTGCAACGAAACATACTATAACGCGACTTGCGTATTCTGTTCAATCGCTATCGTAACAAAAATGAAAGCACTCTACAAAATCTAAATTGCATTTTATTTTTTGCAGTGCATTCAAAATTTATTTAGTAGTTAGCTTATCGAGTTGTTTTAACAAACGTATTTTTGAAACGGGCTCTAACGTCCCCAAAGATTGTGCAAACAAGGAAAGGCTAAGTTCTTCGATTTTCCAACGGAAGGCCAAATCAGGTGTGTGCATGCTAGCAAGTTTGTTAGCATACGCTTTACGAACCGCATTTACTTCCATCATATGCTGTTTATCTTGCGCTACTTGCCGCGGTAGTTTCTCTAAACGCAACAAAATCCCTTTTAAATAAACGGGTAACCGCTTTAACCAGATTAAAGGCGTGTCCTTAATAAAATGCGGGGGCAGTAATTCTGCCATTTGACGCTCAATATCTGCTAAGGCGGGTAGTATTTCTTTCACCGCTACTGCATGATATTTTTTTAATAAAGCTTGGACCTTCACCCGCTGTGATACGATCTCTTTGACAAGATTAAAAATTAAATCCAATGTTGCAATAAAATGGGGTTGCTTCTGTTTCAATTGCTGTGCAAATTGTGCATAGGTGCGAATATTTGGCGCCTCCACGACAAAAACCGACATGCACCCTGCAAATATTATGTCATCCGCCCATTGTACAAATATCGCTTGCTTTTTATGTAACTGTTTGAAATATTTTATTTTGTCTGTCAAGTAATACAAATACATCCTACATAAACCCAATGCATGCGCAAGCTGTGCTTCTTGCGCGGTCGCAAATACTTGAATACTCACATGCGTTTGCTTATCCGTCAAAGCGCAATATCCCGGACCCTTTTCAAAAGGACAATCACCAAAATCCCATTGGGTATATTCTTCTAGGATTTCTGAGGGTAGCGCATCTTTCAGCGGTTCATAAAGGGCTTTTAAATCATCTCCCTTTGCTAAAATCGTATCCTCATCATTGACAATGGCAAAATGCATTGTCAAATCCTCTGCTAGGCCTGGGACCAAGCAAGAAAAATCTGCTTCTTTTAAAAATGGCAACCCCGCTAAAGGAATTAAGGCCGTAACCCCATCATCTTGCGCGCGCAAATCAAATTTATAAGAAAGCTTTATCGTATACCCCTTTACATAAAGGACATCGGGGAAATTTTTAAAAAAATCTTTATCTATTTTATCCGCACTAATTTGTGCCTGGGTAAAGGTAAGGAACGCATCCTCTTTGCCTTTAAGTACTTGCATTAGCGCACGGGCACTGTAAATCTCAGGGGGTAAATGCTGTTCATAAAATTGATATATCCGTTCTTCATCCAGCAAATGCAAGCGCCCACGCGCTCTATGCTCTATATCTTCCAGTATTTTCACGGTTTCAATATTTTTATGATAAAAAGCACACGGAACGGTTAATTTTTGCGCGACTAGTCCAGCGCGAATAAAAATTGCTCTGGCTTCAACAGGAAAAAGCCGGTCATAACTCATTTTACGTTTACTAATAATTTCCAAACCAAATAAAGTGGCTTTTTCAAATGCCACTACTCTACCCTCTTTTTCATCAAAATGCGGTTCAAAATATTGCCTTTTTAAAAAGGCTTTCCCCACCTCTTCTATCATTGGTGTCTCAATTTTTGCATTGGTGCGGGCATAGTTTTTACTCGTATGCACAATTTCACACGCCATCACCCATTGCGGGGATTTTTTAAACAATGCAGAAGCAGGATGCAGCGTAAATTTAATATTTCTGGCACCCAGGTATTCTTTTTTATCTTCTTTCATACCTATAGTATCCAAAAGACCTGTCAAGAGTGATTTGTGTATCAAACTATAATCTGCAGCTACTTGATTTTTCTTAAACCCAAGTTCTTTTGCCAAATCTTCTAATTGCTGATACACATCAAACCATTCACATACTCTTATATAAGATAAGAAATGCGTGCGACAATATTTTCGAAATTGATTATGGGACAGCGTATTTTTGCCGACGTGCAAAAACTCCCACAATTTCAAAAAACTCATAAAATCAGAGCTCTCATGTTGAAAAGCTTTATGGGCCAAATCTGCCTTGGCTATAAATTCCTGTGGTCGCTCACGCGGATCTACAATACTTAATGCACTGACAATAATTAATATTTCTTGTAATGCACCATAATGATTTGCCGCAATCATCATCCGACCCAGTTTTGGCTCAATGGGAATATTTGCTAACACTTTGCCAATGCGGGTAATTTGACGATTCTCAGAAACAGCACCTAATCGCTCCAGCAAGGTAAAGCCATCTTTAATAAAGCGATTATCGGGTGGTTCAATAAAAGGAAAGGATTCAATTTTTTTTATGCCCAACGCGAGCATTTTTAAAATAACCCCTGCCAAATTGGTTCTTAAAATTTCAGGCTCTGTAAAAATGGGCCGTGAGAGATAATCCTCTTTAGTATACAATCGATAGCATATCCCTGGCCCAACACGGCCACAACGCCCCATTCTTTGCTCACAGCTTGCTTGTGAAATGGGCTCTATGGGTAAGCGCTGTAGCTTATTGCGATAATTATAGCGACTAACCCGCGCTAAACCCGCATCTATGACAAAACGAATATTGGGTACCGTTAAGGATGTCTCAGCCACATTGGTCGTAACAATAATTTTACGTGCAGAAAATTCTTGAAATACTTTTTGTTGGTCACTCACACTGAGCCGAGAATATAAGGGCAAAATCTTAGCGGTTGGATGATGCGCCGTCAAAACTTCCATGACTTCTCTTATTTCCTTTTCGCCACTTAAAAAAATTAAAATATCACCGCTTCCCCGCATACAGGCCATATCCACTGCTGACAACACCGCTAATGCTGGATCTTCGGCTTGCGCCATTTCAGGTGGTAAATGTACCACTTCAACCGGATAAGAGCGTCCTGAAATTTCAAAAATAGGCGCATCATTAAAAAATTGTGAAAAACGTTCCACATCTATGGTTGCAGAAGTAATCAATACTTTCAAATCTGCACGTTTTGTCAGCAAAGTTTTAAGATAACCGAGAATAAAATCAATATTAAGACTGCGCTCATGCGCTTCGTCAATAATAAGGCAATCATACGCTGGCAGCGATTTTTTTTGCTGCAATTCAGAAAGCAAAATACCATCTGTCATCACTTTGATGCGCGTACTGGCTTGCGTTTTATCAGAAAATCTTACTTTATAACCAACCACGGTGCCCAATGGTGTCTTCAATTCTGCAGCAATCCGCATGGCAACACTTCTGGCTGCAATGCGTCTGGGCTGAGTATGACCAATAATCCCGTTACGCCCCAATCCCGCTTCTAAACAAAATTTTGGCAATTGTGTCGTTTTACCTGAGCCTGTTTCCCCTGCCACAATTATCACAGGATAATCTTTAATGGCCTGGATTATTCTTTGTTTTTCAAGCGTAATCGGTAAATCCGGATACGTTATGGGTAATTCTTGAAAATCCACTGTGACAGGTTTTCCTTTTGCTGAACACTTAAATGAGCAGAAACGGTAATCTCTGCGGTATCATAAGGCAGTGGCTGTAAAGTCAAGGAGATCTCTTGCAATATATCCAGTTTAAAAACATGTAGCTTTACCGTCTGTTCTGCTTGCAGCCGCAGTGTGATTTTATCCCAGGTATCGGCATCCGTGCGCACCCCATCAATGGCCACAATCTCATCATTTGCTGAAATTCCTGCCTGTAATGCAGGGCCACCTGCTAGCACTTGTGAGACATAGATGCGTGAATGGTTTCTTAATATGGACCAGCCAAAATAACCGCGTTTAACGGGTGTGTCCTTTAATGTTCCACCACTATCATTATCATTGAGCGCTTGGCGTACATTGAGCGTTAAACCAAATTCTGTAAATAAATCTTTTAAGGGTAAATCCTCCGTTGTGTATAATGCTTGATGCACGAGTGGCGCCAAAGCCGCACCACCCTGTTGCTTGATAATTTCTGCAATTTTTCCTTCCGGCACACCTTGTAACGGTACACCATACTCTCGCCATAATTGTTGCATGACCGTATCTAGAGAAGCTTTATTTTGCGTTTGTAAGCGTAACGCTAAATCTAGCGCTAAAGCAACCAAGGTTCCTTTCAGATAATAGCTCACCGTTGCATTTAGTGAATTTTCATTGGGTTGATAAAATTTAATCCACGCATCAAAACTAGACTCTGTAAGTGTTTGCACTTTTCTACCCGGGCAACGCAGAACCTTGGTCAACGTTTGGGATAAATAATCAAAATATTGTTCATCCGTCATCACCTTGGCACGCACACATGCTAAATCATCATAATAAGAAGTAAATCCCTCAAATGCCCATAATTGTTGAGTGTATGATTTATGATTTAAATCATATGGCATAAAACAAAGGGGTTTTATTCTCTTGACATTCCACGCATGAAAATATTCATGACTAAACAACCCTAATAAACTAATATAACCCCGGCTCAGTGATGCGTCCTCTTTTTGTGGCAAATTGTCTCTTGCGCTTTGCAAGGTGCATGAGCTACGATGCTCCAGACCACCATAGGCATCATTGAAAACAGACAATTGAAAGAGATACTGATCAAACGGTGGTTTCTCGCCAAATAATTTAATATGCGTTTCACATATTTTACTGATATCCGCAATTAAACGTGGCAAATCGCCATCCTGTTTACCGGAAACTGCAAGCGCATGGGGTGTGCCGCAGACACTAAATTCCAAAATTTCAAGAGAGCCCATCAAGACGGGATGATCGATTAATTCTTCATAATTATTCGCAGTGTAATCTCCATAACCCCATAACGGTGCGCCATCTCGCGCTAAAGTGGTTGCCACTTGCCATTTTTCTGCCGCTTTACAGGCGGGTGGCAATATTTTAACCTTACACAGCGCGGTTTCTTGACCAACCACCGCAAGAAAGAGTGCGCAGCCATTAAAAAATGCCTGCGTTTCATCAATGCGTGCGCCCCGAATGGAATAATCCCAAGCATAAACGGTGTAAGCCAGCGTTAACGGTCCTTTAACTGCTTCACATTGCCAGGTATTACTATTAATTTTATGAACCTGTATTTTCTTTTCCTTCCCATTCATTTCTGTATACGCCTCTAACATTACAATATGGCGCGCATAATCTCGAATAAGATAACTTCCAGGATTCCAAACTGGCAGCGATAACATCTGCCCCTTGGGGTTTGGCTCGGTTATCACCATTCGAATATTGAAAAGATGGGCCTTGGGATCCTTGGCATCAACGTAGTAATGTATCATACTTACAATCTCATAAGGGACTAGGGATTCCTTATTATGCCTGATATGCTGCTGATATTCCTGCACTCGTTCTGTGAGGTTTATCCTTGGAAACAAAGCCATGCTTTGATGTGGTGGTAATCGGCGGTGGCATTAATGGGGTTGCCATTGCTGCAGATGCCGCCGGCAGAGGATTGTCCGTGCTTTTATGTGAACAAGCGGATTTAGCCTGTGCTACTTCCTCTGCCAGTAGTAAATTAATTCATGGCGGCTTACGTTACTTAGAGCAGTATGATTTTTCCTTAGTGCGCGAGTCGCTCAAAGAAAGAGAAATTTTATTAAGATTGGCGCCTCACCTAGTTCACCCCATACGTTTTATTGTTCCCTATGATCAACAACGTCGCCCCTTTTGGTTTATTCGCTTAGGACTGTATTGCTACGATTTATTAAGCGGTCATTTACAACGCTCACAAACCATTACCTTTAAGAATGATGCGCTGAATCCCTTAAAACCTACGCTCAAAAGGGGGTTTAGTTATTCCGATTGTACCGTAGATGATGCGCGTTTAGTGGTTATAACCGCGCTGCGTGCTGCAAACAACGGCGCACAAATCCGCACCCGTACCCAATGCATTGCAGCAAAACGAGGGGAAGAATATTGGCAGGTTACGCTGCAAAATACCGTCACCCAGCAACCAGAAGTCATTCATGCCAAAGCCCTTATCAATGCCACCGGGCCTTGGGTGGAGCACGTTATTCAAAATGTGCTACATGCAAATAGCCGTTATACCATCCGTTTAGTAAAAGGCAGCCATATTGTGGTGCCACAACTTTATCCGGGCAAGCATGCCTATTTGCTGCAACATGCTGATGGTAGAGTGATTTTTGTTATTCCGTATTTGCAACAATTTACCATGATAGGAACTACGGATGTCAATTATCAAGGCGACCCTTTTGCAGCAAAAATAGACCCCACGGAAATAACTTATTTATGTCAACTGGTCAGTGATTATTTTAAAAAGCCCTTACAACCCAGTGATGTTATTTATGCTTGGTCTGGGGTTAGACCCTTGGTGGATGACCAAGCAAAGAATGCATCCGCGATTAACCGGGGTTATAAAATTCAACTTATTACTGAACAGCGTTTACCGCTTATGAATATTTTTGGGGGTAAATTAACAACCCATCGTATTTTGGCAGAAAAAGCGGTAAATGCCCTTATACCCTTTTTCCCGCATGGTGGTAAAGCCTGGAGCGCGCGGGGATTTTTGCCCGGTGGCGACAAGCAAAATATATTAGAAGATTTCCCTTGGTTACCCAAAGCCTTGGCTGAGCGATATGCGCATAGCTATGGCAGTCTAACGTATATGCTGTTAGAAAATTGTACACAACTTTCCGATCTAGGCACGCATTTTGGCCAAGGCTTATATGAAAAAGAAATCACTTATCTTATTAAACATGAATGGGCACAAACCGCAGAGGATATTCTCTGGCGGCGCACGAAAATGGGATTATTTTTATCGCCATCAGAAATTCAGCATTTTTCGTTGAAATACACTGGTTAATCTTATAATTCCTAGTAAAATGACGATTTTTCCTGAAGATATTAGTTAAGGTAATTAAATATGGCAAAATATGGTCCAGATGTTAGGGAAGGTGTATTAAAACCAAATGCTCGAGTATTTGTGCCTTCTTGTAAAGAAGGCTTAGCATTAACAGATGAAAGTATCGCTAAGGCTTCAGCTGAAGAGCTCAATCGAGTTTCATTCAATATCGAACTATTTGAGAAACCCGAATTATTCGAGCGTGAAGGAGCAAGATATGCATTGCAACTCTTAGAGAATATGAAAAAAGAAGACCTTGCTTATATGATGCATCAATATATAAATACAAATCGTGAACTCACCCCTCTTGCCAAAGCTTGTCTTAACCCTATCGGTAGAAATCACCTTTGGATTATTGCATTTGCTGAAAAAATGGGATTTGATTTCTTCTATACACCTAACCCTGACTGCTATTGGGATATAACCAGAAGAGAACCTCTCCTCTCTGCCTGGGATTTACTTGAAAAGAAAGATATAAATCTATATTTATTATTAAAAGAAAAGGAAGCGCAAAGTAAAGATCCCCGCTTCTCTTTACCCACTTTGTAAAAGGGGGTCGATCGGCGAAAGCCGATCGGGGGGATTTTATCTGGATTAAATCTTATACAATTATTATCCCATATTTTGATAAAATCACTTAAAAAATTCCGGGCATCTTCTCACGCGGGTGCTTCGTCGCGGTGTTGACATTAATGCCGCTTCAGAACTTACTTGCTGCTGTCGTTTGATCTCTAAATATGGGGTAAAGTCAAAAACAAGAATTATAGCATGTATAATTGCGTGTAGCATCACTTATTAAGTTAGTCTAACCGCTTTAAGCAAGGGAGCATCATCTGATGAAGGCTCTGTCTCTCCTAGCGCCACAGCTATACATTCAAATCTTGGGAATCCATCAGAAGGTGTATCTCTTGATGTTGGTATTGTTCTAGTTCTTTCACTTTCCCTCAGTGCATCAAATTGTACTAAATGTACGCCGGCTACGCCCTTATCATCCAGAAATTTTCGAACAACCGCCAAATCCTCATCTGTTTCTGTGGCGATCAACTTAACTTCTTGTCCCACCTTTAACTTCCCAGTAGCTGAGCCTATTCTCCATTCTCCTCGCTCTAAGGAGGAATACATGAATATCTCTTCAGATTCTGCAGAAATTATCATCGGAAATGGATGCTCAAGCATTTTTTCTTCTTCTGGGGTATAACGCATTAATTGCGCATCTTTTCTCAACAAAGTTTCCATGATATTTGCACGATCTTCTAAGGTAGATGCAACTCCAACTTGCGTTAGTTTTTTGTCTAGTTTTTCAAAAAAATCCGGGGTACAATCCCCGCTCGTAAACTCACTCAAAATATAGCTTATATTACATCCTTCCACATTCTGCGATAAACGAACAGCTATATAGGAAACTCCACCACAACGGTCGGTTATATTGGAAGGATAGGTCACTTCTTTGGCTATAAAAGGTCTAGTTAGTTTCAAGGTTATCCGTTTCCCCACAGGGTTGATTTCTAAAGTCTCAGGCAACTCAAGTAATGTCATGACTTGTGTAAGATTTGCTGGGGTAGGATCAGCAAGCAATGCTTTTATATTTAGCTGAGATTCAGCCACTTTTTTTGATAAATATTCAAAAGTAAGATAGGTATCAACCGCTTTTCTTAGATTATATCGATCTTCTTCCTCAAGCTGATCAATTGCTTCCCAATTGGGATGAATGGTCTTGCCGAACGCTTTTAACAAAGAATATAATTGAGCACAAGCCCTTAATTGAGCAATAAAATTTTCTGCGTCTTGCCGGTTGGAGAATATATCATTTAAAACATCAATTCCTCTTTGTTTCGCCCTTGCTAAATAGATGAGAAGAATATTGATATTTGAAAATCCCCCTTTTGGAGAATTTTCTATTAACTCTTTTAACCTTTCAACTAATGATTCATTAGACTGCATCCTCCTTTTCGCATAAAGCTCCATTATCGTTTGCAGGTTATAATGGGCTGAATCAAAAGATCCAAAACAGGTATCGCACTCATCCACAACGGTATCAAACCCACCGTTTATCAACTCACCTCCCTCAGGAGCTACTTGATATTCTCTTACAGATTTAACTGCAGAGCATATATTAAGCTCTGTTCTGCCAAGACCAACTAATAGGGTTGAAGAAGTACCATGCAGTTTTGGAGCAAAAGCTGGCGTTACGGATGAAAATGCAGATTCAGGTGGATTTTCATTAGTCAAATAGCGTGCAAAATAATCATCCGTTCGCATATCCTGAATAACTAATGCAGAAATATTATCACTATGCTCATATTTTACTTTATGATTAAGGCTATATCGCCGAGCAACATCCATTGCTACTTTATCGCCATTACTATTAAAAATATCGCATTGAGCTATCATGTCCTTTTGGTGGCATATCAGCGCATAAATATGTTGCGCCAGTTCTAATAGTTGTAAATCATGTATTGCGGGATCATAATCAGGAATATCTAGAAAGGCTTTTAGTATTTCTGCAAAATTAAATTCTTCCGCGCATCGGATAATATCGTAGCAATCTGCTAAATAAATAAGCTTGCGAATATACTGATAAATCTCGATATCCTCAGGTGAAACACCTTGCGCTATTAGAAAAGAGGCAAATTGTACCGGGTCGTCTTTACATATTGCAGCATAGGCAAAGATTTTAGCAATACGTTCAGGGATACCTTTTCCAACGAGAAACTGCAATCCTGCTAAACCACTTAGCTCATCCCAACGATCTACCCCTTCACTTTGTCTCTTGCAATCATGATGCCATGCTGATGCTTGCGTTAGAGATATAAATTGTGGCTCCGTTAACCCGAGTTCAGATAACAACCTCTGTATGCCCGCTTGTACGCTTGGGAACATGGTCTTTAACTTTCCATGCAATACAGGAATATAAGCGCCTACACGCGCAGCATGCATCGCGCCATGTATAGGTCTTTCAATCTTGCCATCTTTTAAATTCTTTTTGGAACTTCCATTATAAGGGCGTAAATAATGTGCTTCCATGATAGCTTGTGCATGCAAATATTTGTTTTCTTGGAAGGAGGTTAGATAATCATGAATAGGCGTTGCTTGCGCTACGCTTCTTTCCGATCCGCTTTTCATAATATATGCCCCTAAAAACGTAGATAGCGAGTAAGCTAGCATTGTATAGGGCATATAGGCAATTGTAAAGACCGGCAGTTTTCGTTGAAATACACTGGTTAACCTTATAATGTTTCAGGTAAAATGGCGATTTTTCCTGAAGAGGTTAACCAAACATGTTAAAATATGGTCCTGATGTTAGAAATTCTGTATTAAATGCAGATGCTCGGGAGTTTACACCTTCTCTAAAAAAAGATGCCATAGACACTAAAGCTCTATATTCAGAGTCAGACTTTCCTGGCAGTCCAACCTATACTAATGCCACACTATTTGAAGATGAAATGCACGGGTGTAACGCAGAACACACATTGAAACTTTTAGAGCATATGACAAAAGAAGACTTAATTCATATGATGCAGAAATATATACATGCACATAGAGAAACCCCTCTTACCAAAGCTTGTGAGCAACCTATCGATGGAAATGAGCGTTGGATTATTCGATTTGCTGAAAAGATGGGATTTAATTTCTTCTATACACCTAACCCTTGCTTAGCTGAACGTTGGGAGTCATTTGGAACATCTCCTTGGCAGTTACTTCAGGTAACAAATCCTGAACTTTATACTAATTTAAGAGAGATGGAAGCTGCGGCTAAAAGCAAAATGCGCCCTTAATCTGTGACTTCCCTGTTTCTGGGCATCTTTTACGCGCTTAGCACCCCAGCGCCGGGGACCGGCGGGACAATATGCCCTTGGATATTCAACGCATTTGAAGCAGTAATCTGATGTTTTCTGCTGCTCAAAAATTCTGATCGAAAAAAATGAGAACATTTTTAGAGCGTCCTTTTTAGATAAAATCCCTCTTGGCGCTTT
>Ga0207075_1036_pt1 | contig 31142 bp, 36 predicted proteins | sample Alteio_BWMinHeat_64_FD_153587 | JGI IMG/M metagenome (GOLD analysis project Ga0207075, IMG submission 153587) | Enriched cells from forest soil in Barre Woods Harvard Forest LTER site, Petersham, Massachusetts, United States -... | ecosystem: Environmental > Terrestrial > Soil > Temperate forest >... | reverse complement strand
AAATCATGCATATTTTGCTTGATACGCACGTCTATCTTTGGTGTTTAAAAGATGATAAACGCCTTTCAAAAAGGGCATGCGATCTCATTAGCTCTTTGCGAGCCACTAAAATTCATTACAGCAGATGAAACGCTTGCGCAATATTCCGAACTCGTGGAAGTGATTTAATTCGTAAGCCCCCTAGCCGCACATCAGCCTAAATAACCATATTTATACCATTATCATACGTGCAGTTACACGAGGGAACTTTATATGACTTGCTTTTGTCTCATGACAAGAGAAGGTTAAATATAAGGTTAGTGTGATGCCGGGTATCGATTTTAATAAAAATTTAATGTGCGAAACGACAGGTTGGCATAATAATTGCGGTGTAAATTGCTTAGCACATTTTTTAGTCGCTAAATTGCAAAATGGGGAATTGGAAGTAATATTTTCAAATGATCCTGCTTATGATGCGCTGAGAAAAACATTTGCCGAATATTACAATTTACCCAACACTCCTTCGTGGGAAGATATAAAAGATTTTCTTAATGATTTTCCTGCAGCCACCGATCACGAGGCGATATTAGCACCCGTCTTACGTAAGCATTTAGGTAATATTTTAGCCAGCAAGGCTGATGATTTATGGAAAACTGAAGCAGCTGCTGCCATTTCAGATTTCGTTGAAAAGGGTGAAAAGAAAGATGTTGCACTACCCATTTACAATGCCAACCAACAATGGTTTGAAGATTTACGCGCTAAATATCATGCACGTTTGAGTTCGTTACCGAAGGAATTTAGTGATGATGAGAATGCGCTTGCATATCAGCAGCTCGGTGATCGTATAGCAGGGCTTTCTGAAGATCAAATCGAAGCCAAAATACTAGAACAAATAGCATTTCAAAGAAAGAATAAGGTGCTTGAAGATTTAATGAATGATGCCGAAAAAGAATGGAAGAATACAGCCTGCTTGCGGTATGCAAATTATATGGGTGATTTAAGAAACAGCGCAATGGTCTCTGCGGGGCAATTAGATTTGATATGTAAAGAATTAAAAATTGACTTGGCGGTTTATGGGCCGGAGATGCGATTGATATCGGATGGAGATAATTTTTGGAACCTAAAAGTCTATAACGCTGGCGCGCATTGGGAATTTGAATCACCTGATGAGAATAGTTATTATGTTATAAAGCATAATGCATATTATGTGGAGGAATCTCATCCGAAGGCGCAATTTAATATACGCAAAGAGGGTGCTGATAGCTCAGCCTTACAAGAAGCAATTAAAGACAGGGTAAAAAAGGGATTAACTAAAATATCTGCAGTCGAAAGAGATTTTCTATTAGGTGATTTACCAAAAAAGAGTGTTGGAAAATTTGTTTATACGCAAGAAATTACGGATTCAGATCATCCGGATTTTAAACACGCGAGAGATGCAAATATAGTTGAACGAGAACGCAGACAAAATCTAGCTATAATAGATAGAAATTCTTCAAACTTTACACAATTGGAAGCTGATATTTATAGAGATTATCAGATTTGTTTTCCAGGACATGTTGGTAAATATATTGATATTGAAGGAACACGCTATACTTTAGAAGGACCGATGAAGCAAATTGTACCGCATATCACTGATGCGAAAAAATTGCGCGAAGTCGTAACCTTTTTGGCAAGTCGAAATGGAAATGATCCGATATTCAAAGAAAAGGTATTGGGTATTTCTCAAGGTCATGTTTCGACAGCTATTTTGCTTGCGAACAATCAATTTAGGTTTAATGGAGAACATTTTGACCTAGGATTCACAATCCATTCTAAAAAAGCGGCAATTATGTCTTATCCTGATGGTACTACAAAACTTACTTGCGGCTTTTGCAGTTATACCATAATAGGTATAGATGGTAAAATACATATAAAGGACGCAAAATCTGGGAAAGAACTTGAATTTGATCAAAGTATGTTCCCTACATTTAAGGAGGCAGCGGATGCTCAAAAAATTGAAATAATTTCAGGAAAAAACCCTAATATAAAAGTAAAATATACAGATGAAGAAGGTCAGGAAAAAGAGCTAGAACTTGAACCAATGCTGAGTTTTGCACAGACTATTGAATATACGCCAAGCAAGGATGGTAAATATCAGGAAGATAAAGTATCTGTTGAAATATATTCGCATACTAAGAGCTTACAATGCGTAGACCCTGCATTGGGTTTTGCACCACCTATCCCTCAAGCACAGCCACAAGCTGTGCCGGAGATTAGTTTGGGTAGACGAATACTCAATGCAATTAAAGATTTCTTTATTGCTATTGGACGTGGTATTGCAAACCTTTTCAAAAAGAAGGAAGCGCAAGCTGCACCAGATACTGAAATATTTCATGATGCCGTAGATACGCATGCCTTTGGAGAGCGGTTAAATGCTGCAAAAGAGGATTTTGATGTAAGTCCGGGAAAAGAAGTTGCGGCTGATGAAAAGGGGCCGACAATGGAGCCGGTTGTAAAGCCGCAAGTAGGTTTAACGGTATCTCCACTCGCTAAAAAAGATCAAAGCGTTAAAGCTGGTCAGGTGGGGTTTTTGCCTTTCAAACAAGCACAAACTGATTTTTTTAGCCTTGCTTACGCGAGTAAATTAAATGAAAAATATCCCCAAGAAGAATGGAGTTGTGAGACACAAACGAATGCACAAGCTTATAAAAATATCAAAGACCCTGAGAAACAATTTTTCATTGAAAAATCTAGTACCGGGATGAAATTTTCAGGAACGCCAGAAGCGCTCCCTGAAGTGATTGCTGCAGCAATGGGCTATAAGCAAGATTTAAAAGAAACTTTACAGAAAACCAATCCTAACGCAATTGCGGTTATGAACGTCAATGCCAAAGATGAGATAGAGGCAGTTGACTTTCTTATATCTTTAAAAAGAGAAGGTTTTAATATCCGAAATATTTCCGCTATTCATTGTAAACAAGACGATCCTACTATGAGCGCCCAAGATTTATGTAAAAAATTAATTGAGCGTGCTGAAAATAAGGCTGCTGAAACTCCCAAACCGACGAAAGGACTACTAAATCCATAAAAGTTAGCATATCATGTTTTTTATTAACTAACTTAATTTGGAGTTTGCTATGCCTGGTGATAAAAAGGTTACTATTAAAGAATTGGATACGCAAGAAGGGGCGCGTTTACATGAGATTCGTCAAGAATTAAAAGCTGAAGGCAAAATTCCTGCACCTGCCAGGAAAGATGGTGAGCAACCTTTGGCAAAATTTGAAGCTAAAAAGGTGCAAATTGATGCGGGTCTTGTAGTACTGCAAGAACCTGCACCTAAAGAGCCAGTATTAGCGCAAGCATCCGCACCGGTTGCAACAGTCGCATCAAAGAAATCCACGGCGATGAAGGTACTTTGGCATACCTTTTTAGGTTCTCTACCCTTAATAAGTATTGTTTCATGGATCTGCATATTTGGGTTCCCTCTGGCATCGCCTTTCGCTTGTTGGATGCTGATTGTTGGTTCGGGTGTTGCAGCTGGAATAGCGGGCGTGCCACTGGTAAAAGCGGGTACTGCACATAACGCTCAAAAACTATTAGAAGAAAACGCAAATTGGCTTTCCATGAGTGAAGAAAGAATACAGGCTTATACCTTAGGCTATAAATCAAAAGATTATCTGCCCTATGCAAAAAGCTTTTTGTCAGCTTCCAACTGGAAATTGACAATGAACGAAGAGGAATTTACTAAAGAAGCTTATGCATTAGGATTGCATGATGCAATGAGTGATACAGCGCCTCGCATTCCGCTTGTGGTATGATCTTTGCCTTTTAGTTAAAAGGGCAGGTGCGCTATGCAAGTGGCCTATGAAGTCTTGCATCTCTTAAGTGATGGTAAATTTCATTCAGGCACCTTGCTCGCGCAACATTTAGGCGTTAGCCGCTCCAGTATTTGGAAAGGGATAGCTTTTTTACGCAAACTGGAATTACCTATTCAATCAGTCACGGGTAGAGGATATCGTTGGTTTGCCCCAACCGAATTACTTCATAAAAAAACAATTATGGCCGCGTTGACGCCCAAAGCCCAAGAATGTCTTGGACGTCTTGATGTGGTTAATGTCGTTACTTCCACTAATGATTATCTGATTCAACGTTTGGCACATGGGATCCCCAGCGGCACCGTTTGTGTCGCGGAAGGTCAAACTGCAGGGCGTGGGCGGATGGGCAGGCAATGGCGCTCTCCTATTGCTGCCAATATTTACTTATCACTCTATTGGCGGTTACCCACAAAATTACATGATCTTTCAGGATTAAGTTTGATTGCAGGTTTGGCCGTTTTAGAAGCGCTGAAATCATTGGTAATCTTGCCACCCGATTTGGGGATTAAATGGCCCAATGATATTTGGTACCAGAGCGCAAAGTTAGCAGGAATTTTGACCGAAAGTATTGGGTGTGGAAATACGACTGATGTGATTATTGGGATAGGCTTAAATGTCAGCATGCCATCGGCAGAAAAATCTAATCCATTGTGGACTTCTCTTGAAAATATATTCGGTATCACGCTTTCTCGGAATCAGTTAATTGCACAGATCTTAAATGTTTTAGTTGACTTGTTAGATTGTTTTCAGCAACAGGGATTTGCTGCTTTTATGCCGCTATGGGCAGATTATGATTTATTGTTCAACAAGACCATTCAATTATCCCATGAACAATTAACGCAAGTAGGCATCGCCAAGGGCGTAAATCAACGTGGTGAGCTGTGTGTGCAAATGGGGGATACAATGAAAGCCATTCGCAGTGGTGAAGTGAGTGTACGCCCTCAAGAGAAAGTGATTGCGTGAAACGTAACAGCTCAGTAGAATAGCCAAGCTAACTGCTGGCGTAGCTCAGTTGGTAGAGCAGCTGATTTGTAATCAGCAGGTCGCGGGTTCGACTCCTGTCGCCAGCTCCAAGGGCACAATCTCAATTGAGGCGGTTGACTTATTGACTACTGAAAAGTTGACAATGTGTTAGCGCTTAAGGAGAATATGTCCTTCGTATTTTAGGAGGGGTTCCCGAGCGGTCAAAGGGATCAGACTGTAAATCTGACGGCTCAGCCTTCGGAGGTTCGAATCCTCCCCCCTCCACCAGAGTGGTGCCAACAGTAGTCGCGGGTGTAGTTCAATGGTAGAACCTCAGCCTTCCAAGCTGATGGCGTGGGTTCGATTCCCACTACCCGCTCCAAGAGAAGCTGAGATTGGCCACTAAGCCCACATAGCTCAGTGGTAGAGCACTTCCTTGGTAAGGAAGAGGTCACCGGTTCAATCCCGGTTGTGGGCTCCAGCATGTAACGGGAAAGTTGGATTATATATATAGTAGCGTATTATCAGGGGGCAAAATCAAATGGCTGAATTTCAACGTAATAAGCCGCACATTAACGTAGGTACTATTGGTCACGTGGATCACGGCAAAACCACATTAACTGCTGCGATCACCAAGGTGCTTGCTTCACAAGGCAAAGCAGAATTTATTGACTATGCGCATATTGATAAGGCCCCTGAAGAACGTGAGCGTGGAATCACCATTTCTACCTCTCACGTTGAATATGAGTCTGACAAGCGCCATTACGCACACGTTGACTGCCCAGGACATGCTGACTATGTCAAAAACATGATCACCGGTGCAGCGCAAATGGACGGTGCAATATTAGTTGTGTCTGCTGCAGATGGTCCAATGCCACAAACGCGTGAACACATTCTTTTAGCTGGTCAGGTAGGCGTTCCTTACATCATCGTATTCTTGAATAAAGCCGACATGGTAGATGATGAAGAATTACTTGAATTAGTTGAGATGGAAGTCAGAGATTTATTAAGCAGTTATAACTTCCCAGGTGATGATATTCCTTTTGTTAAAGGTTCCGCGTTAAAAGCGCTGGAAGGCGACAAGAGTGATATTGGCGAACCTGCAATTCTCAAACTCATTGAAGCTATGGACTCTTATTTTCCAGAGCCTGTTCGTACTTTAGATAAGCCATTTTTGTTACCCGTTGAAGACGTATTTTCCATTTCTGGTCGTGGTACCGTAGTAACTGGCCGAGTAGAGCGTGGCATTTTAACGGTTGGTCAAGAAGTTGAAATTGTGGGTATCAAGCCAACGGTGAAGACCACAGTGACGGGTATTGAAATGTTCCGCAAGCTATTGAAAGAAGCACGTGCGGGTGACAATGCCGGTATTTTATTGCGTGGTGTCAAACGTGAAGATGTTGAGCGTGGCCAAGTTATTGTTGCACCTGGCAGTGTTACACCACATACCAAGTTTGAAGCTGAAATTTACGTACTCTCTAAGGAAGAAGGTGGTCGTCATACCCCATTCCTATCGGGATACAAACCACAGTTTTACTTTAGAACTACTGACGTAACTGGTTCGATTGAATTACCTGCAGGTGTTGAAATGATTATGCCAGGTGATAACGTCAAGGTTACGGCAACGCTTATTCATCCGATTGCGATGGAAGATGGCTTGAAGTTTGCTATCCGTGAAGGTGGTAAAACTGTCGGTGCGGGTGTTGTATCGAAAATTCTTGAATAATCATGCGTTAAAAAAAGAACAACCTTAAAGTTGGTTTTGAGGTTGTTCTTTCTTTGTATATAAAGGCCAGTAGCTCAATTGGCAGAGCGGCGGTCTCCAAAACCGCAGGTTGGGGGTTCGATCCCCTCCTGGCCTGCCAGTAATAGGTGGTAGTACCATTAATGAATCAACAATCAACAGCGTCCCTAGGTGGTAGAGTGAACTCCTTTAAATGGGCCATTGTTATTTTCTTAATTGGACTTGGGATAGCAGGTAATTACCTCTATTCTGACCAGTCATTACTCATTCGCGTGTTAGGATTATTTTTTCTAGGTGTAATGGCTGTTTTCACGGCATTACAAACAGAAAATGGGAAACGTTTTTGGCAATTTGCGCTAGATGCGCGCATGGAATTACGTAAGGTAGTTTGGCCAAGTCGCAAAGAAACCGTACAAACGACAGCAATGGTTTTAGGTGTCGTGGCGATTGTGGGTTTGATTCTTTGGGGCGTTGACATTCTATTGTTGAAAATTATCGCCTGGCTGACCGGGTACGGGGTATCTTAAATTATGTCATCCGAACAAGGCGTATTGCGATGGTATGTTGTGCAGGCACTGGTGGGTTATGAAAACCAAGTGGTCAAAAATTTAAGGGAAAGCATAAGGCTGCACAAGCTAGAGAGTAAATTTGGGGATATTCTTGTTCCAACGGAAGAAGTCGTAGAGATCCGCGGTGGACAAAAACGTAAAAGTGAAAGGAAATTCTTTCCCGGATATGTTTTGGTGCAAATGGAACTAGATGATTTAACATGGCATTTAGTACGACGTACCCCGCGTGTATTAGGTTTCATTGGTGGTACCAGTGATAGACCTGCGCCCATTTCAGATAAAGAAGCGCAAGCAATTATGGATCGGGTGAAAGAAGGCGCTGAGAAGCCCAGACCAAAGACCTTATTTGAGCCAGGTGAAGTGGTACGTGTTACCAGCGGGCCTTTTGCTGACTTTAATGGCGCAGTGGAAGAAGTTAATTATGAGAAAAGTCGTTTAAGAGTCGCAGTATTGATATTTGGTCGTTCGACTCCTGTGGAGTTAGAATTTGGCCAAGTTGAGAAAACGTAAAACGGGGAGCCTTATTGGCGTTTGAACCCACAATAGAGGTATAAACCATGGCAAAGAAAGTCACTGCCTTCGTTAAGCTGCAAGTAAAAGCGGGCGAAGCAAATCCCAGTCCTCCGGTTGGTCCTGCTTTAGGTCAACATGGCGTAAATATTATGGAGTTTTGTAAAGCGTTTAATGCGCAAACACAGGGAACTTATGAAAAAGGCTTGCCGTTGCCGGTTATTATTACGGTATATAGTGATAGAAGTTTTACCTTTATTATCAAAACGCCACCCGCTGCATATTTATTGTTAAAAGCAGCCGGTGTCCCCAAAGGAAGCGGTAGACCTAATACTGAAAAAGTTGGCAAAGTAACGCGCGCGCATTTAATTGAGATAGCAACCACTAAAATGGCAGATCTCACGGCTGCAGATATGGAAGCGGCTATTCGTACTATTGCGGGTAGTGCACGTAGTATGGGTCTTGAGGTTGAGGGGTAATCATTATGTCAAAGCGTATGGAAGCTATTTATAAAAAGATTTCTCCTACCGAACAATATGCAGTAGAAGAAGCATTGTCGCAATTAAAACAACACTCCAGTGTGAAGTTTGTGGAAAGTGTGGATGCCGCGATATTACTCGGCGTTGATGCGCGTAAATCCGATCAAGTCGTGCGCGGTGCGAGCTTACTTCCGCATGGAACAGGTCGTGATGTGCGAGTAGCGGTATTTGCCCAAGGGGCTAACGCTAAAGCGGCAAAAGATGCAGGTGCAGAATATGTTGGCTTTGATGACTTAGCTGAAGAAATTAAGCAAAAAGCAGATAGTGGCAAATTAGATTTTGATGTACTCATTGCAACCCCAGATGCAATGCGTTTAGTAGGTCAATTAGGCCGAATTTTAGGGCCACGCGGCTTGATGCCGAATCCTAAAGTGGGTACTGTTACCCCTGATGTCGCAAAAGCAGTTAAAAATGCTAAAGCAGGTCAGGTATCTTATCGTAGTGATAAGGGTGGTATTGTCCATTGCACGATAGGTAAAGTCAGTTTTGAAGTGAATGCGCTGCGCGAAAATCTCGAGAAATTAATTGTAGATTTACGTAAAATTAAGCCTAGTACTTCAAAAGGTATTTATTTGAAGAAAATTACATTGTCTACAACCATGGGACCTGGATTGATAATCAATCAAGGTAGTTTGAATATCTAGAATTCTGTAGCACTCTCTCATCTGGTATGAACAATGAGGGTGAGAGCGGTTGCAGTTGACGTCAGAGACCGCAGGTGCCAAGAGGCTTAATCTTTTTGCCTGCGCAGGTGGAAACAGCTTGAAAAAGCAATGTGACCGCGAAGAAGGTGTTCGTTGAATATTTTCAGCGATATTTTTAACCCTAGAAAGGAGAGTACAGGTGGCGCTCAATCTTAATGATAAAAAAGCGATCGTCGCCGAAGTCTCGGAAGTGGCGAATAAAGCCGTGTCGCTTGTTGTTGCAGATTATCGTGGACTCAGTGTCCCGGCAATGACAGAGTTACGTCTAAAAGCACGTCAAAATGGTGTAGATTTGCGTGTAATTAGAAATACTTTGGCACGTAGAGCAATTGAAAACACTGAATTTAAGTGTATGCAAGATGCTTTAGTAGGCCCAATGATTTGTGGTTTTGCGCTGAATGAACCAAGTGCTGCTGCGCGCTTATTTAAGGACTTTGCAAAAGAACGCAAAGCAACCTTTGAAGTCAAGGCATTATCGGTTGGTGGGCAATATTATGGAGCAGATCAATTAGATGCGGTTGCTTCATTGCCAACCAAAAATGAAGCATTGGGTCAATTGGCTTCTGTTATGTTAGCGCCTGTCACCAAGCTTGTGCGCACATTAGTAGAGCCGCATAGTCGCTTAGTCCGAGCTTTGGATGATTATAGTCGCAAGAAAGGCAGCGAATAATTAATTGTTTATACCAGGAGTAATAAAATGTCCAAGATACAAACGCTTTTTGATTCCATTGTTGAATTATCCATCATGGAAGTTGTTGAACTTGTTAAGAAAATGGAAGATGAATTAGGCGTTTCAGCTGCAGCTGCGGTTGCGGTTGCTGCTGCGCCCGCTGCTGGCGGTGCTGCCGCTGCTGCGGAACAAACAGAGTTTGATGTGATTTTGAAAGGCTTTGGTGATAAGAAAGTAGATGTCATTAAAGTGGTTCGAACCATTACCAATTTAGGGCTGAAAGAAGCAAAAGCATTAGTTGAAGGCGCACCTGCTCCTATTAAAGAAGCAGTTGCAAAAGCTGAAGCTGAAAGCATCAAAAAGCAACTTGAAGAAGCTGGTGCACAGGTTGAAATTAAGTAATAACCTGTTCTTGCTAGTTTTATATCGTTTTGGCTAGTAGCTTTTGCTGCTAGCCTTTTGTCGTTTCAAGAATTACTAAAGCAGAGGACTCCCAATGGAATTATCCTATACCGAAAAGTTGCGACCACGCGCAGATTTTGGCAAGCGTCTCGATACATTGGAGATCCCTCCGCTCCTTGATATTCAGCTTAACTCTTATCGAAATAACTTCTTACAAGAAGAGCTGACCGCCGAAGAGCGTCAGGATATTGGGTTGCAAGCGGCCTTTAAATCTGTATTCCCGATTATTAGTTTTTCAGGGAATGCGATGCTTGAATTTGTTGGTTATCGTTTGGGTACGCCGTCCTTTGATGTTAAAGAATGCCAGCAACGAGGCTTAACCTACGCCGCACCGTTACGAGTGTTAGTGCGTCTAGTCTTGTTTGATAAAGAAGCTACGGGTGATAATAAGCGCGTTAAAGATATCCGTGAGCAAGAAGTTTACATGGGAGAAATTCCTCTCATGACCCCCAATGGTACCTTTGTTATTAATGGTACAGAGCGCGTAATCGTATCCCAGCTGCATCGCTCACCGGGTGTTTTCTTTGATCATGATAAAGGTAAAACACATTCATCTGGCAAATTATTATATTCTGCGCGCGTGATCCCTTATCGTGGCTCTTGGTTAGATTTTGAATTTGATCCTAAAGATTGTCTTTATGCCAGAATTGATCGTCGTCGTAAAATTCCTGCAACAATTTTACTGCGTGCTTTAGGTTATAGTACGCAAGAAGTATTAGAAATTTTCTTTGATGTGAATGAATATCGCATTGAAAAAGGTGAATTTATTCTTGATTTGATCCCCAGCCGCTTACGGGGTGAGACAGCGATATTTGATATTAAAGATCCAAAAGGCAATGTGATTGTTGAAGAAGGGCGTCGAATTACCGCTCGCCATATTCGTCAAATGGAAGAAAGTGGTGTTAAACAATTACGTGCACCACGTGAATATTTGTATGGCAAAGCTTTAGCCAAAGATATTATTGATCAAGAAACCGGTGAAATAATCGCAGCCGCGAATGCGGAAGTAACGCCAGAGCTACTGGAAGCGTTGATTACTGCAAAAGTGACGCATTTTGCAACCCTTTATACCAATGATCTCGATCATGGCCCTTATGTTTCAGATACGTTGCGCATTGACCCAACCAAGTCACAAATCGAAGCGTTAGTTGAAATTTATCGTATGATGCGTCCTGGTGAACCTCCGACAAAGGATGCAGCAGAAACACTGTTTCAAAACCTATTTTTTGCAGAAGATCGTTATGATCTTTCTGCCGTTGGCCGAATGAAATTTAACCGACGCGTGGGTCGTAAAGAAATTGTTGGCTCTGGCGTCTTATCGAAAGATGATATTATCGCTGTCTTAAAAACACTCATTGATATTCGTGATGGTCGGGGAGAAGTGGATGATATCGATCATTTGGGTAACCGACGAGTGCGTAGTGTCGGTGAAATGGCTGAGAATCAGTTTAGGGTTGGACTGGTGCGTGTAGAGCGCGCGGTTAAAGAGCGCTTAAGTGTTGCAGAATCAGATGGTTTGATGCCGCAAGATTTAATTAATGCTAAGCCGGTATCTGCGGCCATAAAGGAATTTTTTGGCTCTTCGCAATTGTCTCAGTTCATGGATCAAAATAATCCATTATCTGAAGTGACCCATAAACGCCGTGTTTCTGCATTAGGACCCGGTGGTCTAACCCGCGAACGTGCAGGATTCGAAGTACGCGACGTTCACCAAACGCATTATGGTCGTGTTTGTCCAATTGAAACGCCTGAAGGTCCAAATATTGGTTTGATAAATTCACTCTCTGTCTATGCAAGAACCAACGAATATGGCTTTTTGGAAAGTCCTTATCGTAAAGTGATTGATGGCAAAGTGACCGGAGAAATTGAATATCTTTCTGCGATTGAAGAGGGTGATTTCTTTATTGCGCAGGCCAATGCGACATTAAATGAAAAACTCGAAATTACCGATGATTTGATCACCTGTCGTTATAAAAATGAATTTACATTTACGACAAAAGAGCGTGTTCAATATATGGACGTGTCTCCAAAACAGATCGTTTCTGTTGCTGCATCATTGATTCCATTTCTTGAGCATGACGATGCTAACCGTGCATTGATGGGTTCAAACATGCAACGCCAAGCGGTACCAACGCTGAAAGCAGAGAAACCGCTAGTAGGTACGGGGATGGAGCGTACCGTTGCAACGGATTCGGGTGTGACGGTAGTCGCTAAGCGAAGTGGGCTGGTGGAATCTGTAGATGCTGGGCGTATTGTTATTCGCGTGCACGATGATGAGACTACGGAAGGACAAGCGGGTGTTGATATTTATAACCTCACAAAATATACCCGTTCTAATCAAAATACCTGTATTAATCAGCGTCCATTAGTGCGCTGTGGTGATCAGGTTGCTAAAGGCGATGTGCTTGCGGATGGTCCGTCTACTGATATGGGCGAGTTGGCTTTAGGTCAAAATTTACTTGTTGCTTTCATGCCTTGGAATGGTTACAACTTTGAAGATTCCATTTTGATTTCAGAGCGTGTGGTCCAAGAAGACAGATTTACGACGATTCATATCGAAGAATTAACCTGTGTTGCCCGTGATACCAAACTGGGGCCAGAAGAAATCACTTCAGATATTCCCAATGTTGGGGAAAGTGCTTTATCGAAGTTGGATGAATCCGGGATTGTCTATATAGGTGCAGAGGTTGAATCTGGCGATATTTTGGTTGGTAAAGTGACGCCAAAAGGTGAAACACAACTGACACCGGAAGAAAAGCTGTTAAGAGCAATCTTTGGTGAAAAAGCATCTGATGTGAAGGATACTTCATTGCGGGTACCAACGGGAATGAATGGTACCGTGATTGATGTGCAAGTATTTACACGTGATGGCGTTGAAAAAGACGCACGTGCTTTGCAAATCGAAAAGATGGAATTTGAGCGGATTAAAAAGGATCTGGAAGACGAATTTAGAATTCGTGAAGGGGATGTTTATCAACGCGTGCAAAAAATGCTGGTGGGTAAAGTCTCAGAAGGCGGTCCAGAGGGATTAAAAGCAGGGGATAAAATTACCGCTGCTTATTTAGAAAAATTAGCCCAAGAACGTTGGTTTGAAATTCGTTTGCGTGATGACAAAGCTAATCAGAAATTGGAAGCGGCACAAGAACAGATTAAACAATTACGGGAAGACTATGAAACGCGTCGTGATGAGAAGCGTGCAAAACTCCAGCAGGGTGATGATTTAGCGCCTGGCGTTTTAAAGATTGCTAAAGTTTACTTGGCGGTTAAACGACGCGTACAACCCGGGGATAAAATGGCAGGCCGTCACGGGAATAAAGGGGTTATTTCTACCATTGTTCCTATTGAAGATATGCCTTGTTTAGAAGATGGCACACCTGTGGATATTGTGCTTAATCCGTTAGGGGTTCCATCGCGGATGAACGTGGGTCAGGTATTAGAGACACATTTAGGCTGGGCAGCGAAAGGGCTTGGGCTTAAAATAGGCAAAATGCTAGATGAAAGAAATAAATTACCGGAAATTCGTAAGACTTTGCAAGCCATCTATAACATTGGTGGTAGAAGTAAAATAGATTTTCAACAGTTTTCTGATGATGAATTGTTAGCGCTAAGTGAAAATCTGCGTGCGGGTGTACCCATGGCCACACCGGTGTTTGATGGTGTGAGTGAGCTAGAAATCAAGCAGTTGTTGAAAATGGCTGGGTTACCTGAAAGTGGCCAAACAAAATTGATTGATGGTCGAACAGGAGAAATGTTTGAGCGTCCAGTGACGGTTGGTTATATGTACATGCTGAAATTGAATCATTTGGTAGATGATAAGATGCATGCACGTTCCACAGGTTCTTATAGCCTTGTCACACAGCAGCCGCTGGGCGGAAAAGCACAGTTTGGTGGTCAACGCTTTGGTGAAATGGAAGTTTGGGCATTAGAAGCTTATGGTGCTGCCTACACACTACAAGAAATGCTGACGGTTAAATCTGACGATGTCGCGGGTCGTACCAAGATGTATAAAAATATTGTTGATGGTGATCATCGTATGGATCCAGGAATGCCAGAGTCTTTCAATGTTTTAGTGAAAGAAATTCGCTCCTTAGCGATTAATATTGAACTTGAAAATGACTAGGAGAGAACCTTGAGAGATTTACTTTCTATAATTCGCCAACAGACGAAACCTCATGATTTTGGCAAGGTCATTGTCGGGCTTGCACCACCAGAGTTGATTCTCTCTTGGTCCTATGGCGAAGTTAAAAAGCCAGAAACGATAAATTATCGTACGTTTAAGCCAGAACGTGACGGACTATTTTGTGCTAAGATTTTTGGTCCAGTGAAGGATTATGAATGCTTATGTGGCAAATATAAGCGACTCAAACATCGTGGTGTTATTTGTGAGAAATGCGGTGTTGAAGTTACGTTGGCCAAAGTTCGTCGTGAACGCATGGGGCATGTTGAATTGGCAAGCCCAGTTGCACATATTTGGTTCTTGAAATCCTTGCCTTCCAGAATTGGGCTACTGCTGGATATGACGTTGCGTGATATCGAGCGCGTTCTCTATTTTGAAGCGTATGTCGTGATAGATCCAGGCATGACTCCGCTAGAAAAAGGTCAGCTGTTATCAGAAGAATCTTACTTAGATGCGATAGAGCAATATGGCGATGAATTTGATGCACGCATGGGTGCAGAAGCCGTCAAAGAACTGCTGAAGCGCTTAGATTTAAAAGCGGAAGCAGAGAAGATCCGTGAGGAATTGCCAACCACAAATTCTGAAACCAAAGGCAAGAAACTTGCTAAGCGTCTTAAACTCATTGAAGCATTTTTGGAGTCAGGAAATAAACCAGAATGGATGATCATGACGGTATTACCGGTTTTACCACCGGATTTAAGACCTTTAGTCCCATTGGATGGTGGACGATTTGCAACCTCTGATTTAAATGATCTCTACCGACGCGTGATTAATCGTAACAATCGATTGAAGCGTCTGCTCGATTTGAATGCGCCTGATATTATTGTGCGTAATGAAAAACGGATGCTACAAGAAGCGGTGGATGCTTTATTGGATAATGGACGACGTGGTCGTGCGATTACCGGCTCTAATAAGCGCCCCTTAAAATCCTTAGCAGACATGATTAAAGGTAAGCAAGGGCGTTTCCGTCAAAATTTATTAGGTAAACGCGTCGATTACTCAGGCCGTTCTGTTATTGTGGTGGGTCCGACTTTACGACTCCATCAATGTGGTCTGCCTAAGAAAATGGCGCTAGAACTTTTTAAACCCTTTATCTTTAGCAAGCTTGAACTACGTGGCTTAGCAACGACTATTAAAGCTGCGAAAAAGATGGTGGAACGCGAAGGACCTGAGGTATGGGATATCCTTGAAGAAGTTATTCGCGAACATCCTGTCCTGCTTAACCGTGCACCAACCTTGCACCGTTTAGGTATTCAAGCATTTGAACCGGTTTTAATTGAAGGAAAAGCCATTCAGCTTCATCCGTTGGTTTGTGCAGCATATAACGCGGACTTTGACGGTGACCAAATGGCAGTACACGTGCCGCTAACGTTAGAGGCACAATTAGAAGCCCGTGCATTGATGATGTCAACGAATAATGTGCTCTCTCCTGCTAATGGTGAGCCGATTATTGTTCCTTCACAGGACGTAGTATTAGGTCTTTACTATGTCACACGTGAAAGCGTGAATGCGAAAGGCGAAGGGATGGTATTTGCTGATGTCGCTGAAGTACATCGGGCTTACTCCGCTAAAGTGGTTGATTTGCATGCTAAGATTCGGGTACGTGTCTCGCTTGAAAATGATCATGCGACACCAGAAGAAGCAAAATTAAAGCTGGTGGACTCAACGGTAGGCCGTGCATTATTGTCAGAGTTGTTGCCTAAGGGTTTACCTTTTTCCTGTGTGAATCAAACCTTAACCAAGAAAGCAATTTCTCGATTGATTAATCAGTGTTACCGTCAAGTGGGTCTGAAAGAAACAGTGATTTTTGCAGATCAATTAATGTACTTTGGTTTCCGTTATGCAATGATTTCAGGTAGCTCGATTGGTATTGATGATCTCATTATTCCAAAAGCAAAAAGCGGTATTGTGGAACGAGCCGAGAATGAAGTGAAAGAAATCGAATCACAATATAGCTCAGGGTTAGTGACCCACGGTGAGCGTTACAATAAAGTCATTGATATTTGGTCCCGTGCTAACGATCAAGTCGCAAAAGCGATGATGGATGAAATCTCGACTGAAAAAGTAATTGATAAAGATGGCAATGAAATTAACCAGGAATCATTCAATTCTGTCTATATGATGGCAGATTCCGGTGCGCGAGGTTCGCCACAGCAGATCCGGCAGTTAGCGGGTATGCGGGGTTTAATGGCTAAACCGGATGGCTCGATTATTGAAACGCCCATTACCGCAAATTTCCGTGAAGGGTTAAATGTCTCGCAATACTTTATTTCTACACACGGTGCGCGCAAAGGTTTGGCGGATACGGCGCTTAAAACGGCTAATTCGGGTTATCTCACCCGTCGTTTAGTGGATGTGGCGCAGGATGTGGTGGTATCTGAAATTGATTGTGGTACAACCAACGGGTTAATAATGGCTCCGCATATTGAAGGGGGAGATGTTGTTGAACCTTTACGTGAACGCGTTTTAGGCCGTGTGGCGGCTTCCGTGGTGCTAAAACCTGGCACTGATGAAGTGTTGGTACCTATCAATACCTTGTTAGATGAAGCATGGGTTGAAGTCTTAGAAGATCATACCGTTGATAAGGTATTCGTGCGTTCACCGATTACTTGTGAATCACGTCATGGTGTTTGTGCGATGTGTTATGGCCGGGATTTAGCGCGTGGTCATTTAGTGAATATTGGCGAAGCAGTCGGGGTAATTGCGGCGCAATCCATCGGTGAGCCTGGAACGCAGTTAACCATGCGTACTTTCCATATCGGTGGTGCGGCTTCGAGAGCAACGGCTGAAAATAGTGTTATGGTCAAATCGAATGGACGCGTTAAATTACATAACATTAAAGTTGTTAAGAATGACAGCGGTAATTATGTTACTGTGTCGCGCTCAGGTGAATTATCGATTATTGACGCGCATGGCCGCGATCGCGAACGTTATAAACTTCCTTATGGTGCGGTATTAACGGTTGCGGATGGCAACGAAGTCAAGAGCGGACAAACCGTTGCAAACTGGGATCCGCATACCCATCCTATTATTACAGAAGTGGCTGGCTTAGTGAACTTCGTTGATATGATTGAAGGTGTGACGATGCATCGTCAAACCGATGAAGTGACTGGCTTATCCAGCATTGTTATTACCGATGCAAAACAATATCGTTCGAGTTCAGGTAAAGAATTGCGTCCGATGTTGAAGCTAGTGGATGAAAAAGGTGAAGATCTTTGCATTGCTGGAACCAGCTTGCCGGCGCATTATTTCTTATCCGCCAATGCGATTGCCAATGTTGAAGACGGTCAGCATATTAAAGTGGGCGACGTGTTAGCACGTATTCCACAAGAAACCTCAAAGACGCGTGATATCACCGGTGGTTTGCCACGGGTTGCGGATCTTTTTGAAGCACGCAAACCAAAAGAACCTGCCATTTTGGCGGAAATTTCAGGGATTGTTAGTTTTGGTAAAGAAACTAAAGGTAAGCGTCGTTTGGTTATCACCCCGCATGATGGTGGTGATGTGCATGAAGAGCTTATTCCAAAATGGCGACATGTGGGCGTGTTTGAAGGCGAATATGTGGAGCGTGGTGAAGTTATCGCAGATGGTCCGCCTAACCCGCATGATATTCTACGTCTCTTGGGTGTGGGCTCTTTAGCGAACTACATTGTTAACGAAGTGCAAGATGTCTATCGTCTCCAAGGCGTTAACATCAATGATAAACATATTGAAGTAATCGTCCGACAAATGTTACGTAAGACGATTATTTCAGATCCAGGTGATACACGCTTCCTCAAAGGAGAGCAAATCGAGGTCTATCGGGTCAATGACGTAAACAAAGATATTGTCGCTCAGAATAAGATGGTTGCACGTATGGAGCCGGTCTTACTCGGGATCACGAAGGCATCTTTGGCAACGGAATCCTTCATTTCCGCGGCTTCCTTCCAGGAAACCACGCGTGTTCTCACAGAAGCTGCGGTCAGTGGCAAAAAAGATGAGTTGCGCGGATTGAAAGAAAACGTTATTGTTGGCCGACTTATTCCCGCTGGTACGGGTTTGGCAAGTCACTTACAACGCCGCATGATGCGACAAGCCGCATTGCAGCGTGGTAAAGATGGACAAAAAGGTGCTGTAACAGCAAGTGAAGTGGAACATGCATTGAGTGAAGCATTGAATTCTTCGGCTTCTTAGAGGCATTTTTCTTACTTAAAATGGGCTACAAAGCGATGATAAGCGGTAGCCCTCAAAGCAGGGCGCTTGACATAGCGTTCGAATGACATTAGCATTCCGCTTCTTATGTAGAAGGGACCCGGAATGCTTTCGTCCTTTTTATCAATATAGTTGAGGAGTTTCTCGTAAGTCATGGCAACGGTGAATCAGCTTGTCCGCAAAGGACGACAATCAGTTAAAAGAAAGTCCAAGAGCCCCGCATTAGCGTCGTGCCCTCTACGTCGTGGCGTTTGTACTCGCGTGTATACCGTAACGCCGAAAAAGCCAAACTCAGCATTACGTAAAGTTTGCCGGGTGAAATTAACCAATGGTTATGAAGTTACCGCTTACATTGGTGGTGAAGGGCATAACTTACAAGAGCATTCAGTCGTACTTATTCGCGGTGGCCGGGTGAAAGATTTACCGGGTGTGCGTTACCACGTAGTACGAGGCAGTTTAGATACATCAGGTGTAAATAACCGTAAACAAGGTCGTTCTAAGTATGGTACTAAGCGGCCAAAAGCTGCCGCCTAACTTAATTTGAATGTAGGAAATCAATAGTCATGCCAAGAAGAAGAGTTGTCGCAAAGCGTAAAACCCTACCTGATCCGCTCTATGGAAGCGAAGTGGTTGCAAAGTTTATTAACCATCTTATGCAGGATGGAAAAAAATCTATCGCTGAAAAGAGCTTATATGGTGCATTTGAAATTATTCACCAGCGCGGTATTAAAGATCCCGTAGAAGCGTTTAAACGGGCTATTGAGAATGTTCGTCCTTCGGTTGAAGTTAAATCACGTCGTGTAGGTGGTGCAACCTATCAAATTCCAGTAGAAGTAAGAGCTTCTCGTGGTCTCGCTTTAGCAATGCGTTGGATTGTAGATTTTGCTCGTAAACGCAGCGAAAAAGGAATGGAACAACGTTTAGCAGCTGAAATTATGGACGCTGCAGACGAAGAAGGTGGTGGTCGTGGCAAAGGTGGCGCTGTTAAAAAGCGAGAAGATACCCACCGCATGGCTGAAGCAAATAGAGCATTTTCTCACTTTCGTTGGTAGGTCAAAGGACCACAGGAGCAACTCGCAGTGTCGCGTAAAACACCCCTACATAGAGTTCGTAATATTGGCATCTGTGCACACATTGATGCAGGCAAAACGACAACTACGGAACGCGTTTTATTTTATACCGGTATTTCTCATAAAATTGGTGAGGTTCATGACGGCGCCGCTGTTATGGATTATATGGAACAAGAACAAGAAAGAGGCATCACCATCACTTCCGCTGCGACCACCTGTTACTGGAAAGGGATGGCGCAGGATATGGAAGAGCATCGTATCAATATTATTGATACGCCAGGTCACGTGGATTTCACGATTGAAGTTGAACGTTCATTGCGCGTTTTAGATGGAGCTTGCGCGGTATTTTGTGGTGTGAGTGGTGTTGAGCCACAGTCAGAAACCGTTTGGCGCCAAGCCAACAAATATCATGTCCCACGTTTGGCTTTTGTGAATAAAATGGACAGGGCCGGCGCTAATTTCTTACGGGTTGTTAAACAAATCCGTGAACGATTAGGGGCAAATGCAATTCCCATTCAAATGAATATTGGTGCAGAAGACAATTTTAAAGGGGTCGTTGACCTGATTAAAATGAAAGCAATTTATTGGGATGATGCGACCCAAGGCATGCGCTTTGAAGAACATGAAATACCCGCAGAACTCAAAGCACAGTGCGATGAGTTGCGTGAAAATATGGTTGAAGCTGCTGCTGAATCCTCTGAAGAATTAATGGAAAAGTATCTTGAAACGGGGGATTTAACGGCCGAAGAAATCCATCAAGGTCTGCGCGCCAGAACTATTGCCGGTGAAATTGTGCCGGTATTGTGTGGTTCTGCTTTTAAGAACAAGGGCGTACAAGCGGTATTAGACGCGGTTGTATTTTTCTTGCCAGCGCCAGATGATATTCCACCAGTGAAGGGTATCTCTGAAGATGATAGTTCCAAAGAATTAAATAGAGCTCCTAGCGATGATGCGCCTTTTTCTGCGCTTGCATTTAAAATTTTAACGGATCCTTATGTAGGTACTTTAACCTTCTTTCGCGTGTACTCCGGTACATTAGAAGCAGGGACAACCGTTTATAATTCTATTAAAGGTAAAAAAGAACGCTTTGGCCGTATATTACAGATGCATGCCAATGATCGGATTGAAATTAAAGATGTTCAGGCAGGTGATATTGCCGCAGTGGTAGGTCTCAAATATACCACCACCGGTGAAACCTTATGTGACATGGATAATGTCATTATTCTGGACCCGATGAAATTCCCTGAACCGGTTATTTCTGTCGCGATTGAGCCTAAGACAAAAGCAGATCAAGAAAAAATGGGCCTCGCACTGCAAAGACTGGCGCGAGAAGACCCTTCTATGCGTGTTTCAACGGATGAAGAATCTGGCCAAACGATTTTAGGTGGTCAAGGTGAGCTTCATCTTGAAATTTTGGTTGACCGGATGAAGCGAGAATTTTCGGTTGAAGCGAATGTGGGTAATCCACAAGTTTCTTACCGAGAAACCATTACTGCACCCGTTGAGCAAGAAGGAAAATTTATTCGTCAATCCGGTGGTCGTGGTCAATATGGACACGTTTGGGTTCGTCTTGAACCTCGCGAACCTGGTAGCGGCTATGAATTTGTAGATGAAATCAAAGGCGGTGTCATTCCTAAAGAATACATTCCAGCGGTCAGTAAAGGCATTATTGAGCAAATGCAAAATGGTGTATTAGCAGGATTCCCAGTAGTGGATGTTAAAGTCGCGTTGTTTGATGGTTCATTCCACGACGTAGATTCTAGTGAAATGGCATTTAAGATTGCTGGTTCAATGGCCTTTAAAGAGGGCGCATTGAAAGCGAAGCCGAAACTGCTTGAACCGATTATGAAGGTTGAAGTAGTGACGCCTGAGGAATACATGGGTGATGTGATGGGTGACTTAAATCGTCGCCGCGGCATCCTCCAAGGTATGGAAGATACACCTGCTGGTAAAACAGTTGCAGCATTGGTTCCTCTCTCTGAAATGTTTGGCTATTCCACTGCTTTACGTTCAGCGACGCAAGGGCGAGCAACGTATACAATGGAATTTTTAAAATACACCGAGGCACCTGCAAATGTTGCAGAGCAAGTGATCAGTAAGCAGCGTGGTTAAGAGAGATGTCAATGAACAATCAAATCATTAGAATTCGTTTGAAATCGTTTGATCATAAATTAATCGATAAATCAGCGAAGGAAATCGTAGAAACTGCAAAACGAACAGGCGCTCAAGTTCGAGGACCTGTTCCGATGCCAACGCATATTGAAAGATATACGATTTTGATTTCGCCGCATATTGATTCAAATGCGCGCGATCAGTACGAAATTCGCACCCACAATCGACTGGTTATCATTGTTGAACCAACTGATAAAACAGTTGATGCATTGATGAAGTTAGATCTTCCTGCAGGTGTTGATGTACAGATTGCAGTAAGTTAGTGAGGGAATAGAAAATGGCAATTGGTTTAGGTTTGGTTGGTCGTAAATTAGGAATGTCTCGGTTATTTACTGAGACGGGAGATACTATTCCCGTAACCGTGATCGAAGTATTACCCAATCTTATCACGCAAATTAAAACGCAAGAGAAAGAAGGCTATCGATCGGCACAAGTAACAACGGGAACTCGCCGTGCCTCACGTGTGAATAAACCCAAAGCAGGACACTTTGCGAAGGCAAATGTTGAAGCGGGCCGAGGGTTATGGGAATTTCGTTTAAAAGAAGATGAAGGAAAAGATTTTCAAGTGGGACAAGAAGTGCCCGTTTATGATCTTTTTCAGGTTGGACAGCGAGTGGATGTGATAGGGGTTTCTAAGGGTAAAGGTTTTGCCGGCGTTATTAAACGTCACAATTTTAGAATGCAAGACGCAACTCACGGGAATTCGCGCTCTCATCGAGCACCTGGTTCAATTGGTCAAAACCAATCTCCAGGGCGTGTATTTAAAGGCAAGCGTATGGCAGGTCATATGGGTGCGAAACGTTGTACTATCCAAAATATTGAAGTAGTGCGTATAGATAAATCGCGACATTTACTCTTAGTGCGAGGAGCAATACCAGGGGCGCCTGGGACTGACGTCATTGTTAAAGCGTCAGTGAAGGCCAAAGCACAGAATGTAGAGACTGCCTAGAAGGAGGGTCCAATGAAGCTTGCATTAGCCATATCAACAGGTGGCACAAATAGTATCGAAGTTTCTGAAACTGCATTTGGTCGTGAATTCAATGAACCATTAGTGCATCAAGTGGTTGTTGCATTAATGGCGGGTGCACGTGCGGGGACAAAGCAGCAAAAAACACGCGCTGAAGTCAGAGGCGGTGGAACAAAACCTTGGAAACAAAAAGGCACGGGTCGGGCGCGTGCAGGAACTATCCGAAGTCCTTTATGGCGTAAAGGTGGTGTTATTTTCGCAGCGAGACCGCGCGATCATAGCCAAAAAGTAAACAAAAAAATGTATCGTGGTGCAATGACTTCTATTCTTTCCGAGCTGATCCGTCAGGACCGGTTACGGATAGTGAATGAATTCATTGTAGAAGAACCAAAAACAAAAGTATTGATGCACAAGCTGAAAAGTCTTGAGTTGGATAGAGTATTAATTGTCGTGAATGAATTAGACGAAAATCTTTATCTTTCTGCGCGCAATTTGCCGAATGTTGCAGTGAAAGAAGCCAGTGGTGTAAATCCTGTGCAACTGCTTAAGTATGATCATGTGCTAATGACGGTTGATGCCATTAGAAAGTTGGAAGAGGTATTAGGGTAATGAATCCAAGAAAAATTGATTCGTTAGCAAAAGTGTTGATAGCGCCGCTTATTTCAGAAAAGGCGACGCGATCAGGTGAGCGTGAAAATTCAGTTGTATTTTGGGTGAATACCAAAGCAACTAAATGTGAAATTAAGCAAGCAGTTGAGGCTTTTTTTCCTAATATAAAGGTAGAATCCGTGCGGACTATGATTAAAGGGCGAAGCTTTGTTACGTTTGGTCAAGTAGAGGGCCGAACGAAAAAGAAGAAAAAGGCTTATGTTAAATTAGCCGCTGGCCACCAGATCAACTTCGCAGAGTTTGAGTAAGTAAGGGTGTATCATGGCAATTATTGAGTTAAAGCCAACCTCGCCAGGTCAACGTTTTAAAGTCAATATTAAAACGATGGGTTTGCACAAGGGACGTCCCGTCAAAAGCTTGACGTGTAAAAAGAATCGCACCAACGGTCGTAACGATATTGGTCGTGTAACCATTGACCATCGTGGTGGCGGACATAAACGCCGTTTAAGATTAATAGATTTTAAACGAGATAAAGATGGTATTCCTGCGCGTGTAGAGCGTATTGAGTATGATCCTAATCGTAGTGCGAATATTGCATTATTGCTATATGCAGATGGTGAACGTCGTTATATTATCGCGGCAAAAGGGTTACAAGTTGGTGCAACGGTTGAGTCAGGTCCACATGTTCCTATTTTGGTGGCAAATTGTTTACCCATGACCAATATTCCGGTGGGTGCAACGATTCACTGTTTAGAGCTTAAGCCAGGTAAAGGGGCGCAGTTAGCACGCAGTGCTGGCGGTTACGCACAGTTATTAGCGCGTGAAGGGGCTTATGCAACCGTACGTTTGCGTTCAGGTGAAATGCGTAAAATTTTAGCGCAGTGCCGTGCAGTGATTGGCGAAGTTGGTAACGAAGAACACAATCTGCGTGTTATCGGTAAAGCCGGTGCACAACGGTGGCGTGGTGTTCGACCAACGGTTCGTGGGGTTGCGAAGAACCCTGTTGACCATCCATTAGGAGGCGGCGAAGGTCGTACCTCTGGTGGACGTCCACCTTGTAATCGCAATGGGAAACCAGAGGGTAAGAAAACCCGAAATCGTCGTAAGGTATCGAATCGATTTATTATTCGACGCCGTGGGCAAAAAAAGAGTGAAAGGGGTTAAGCGGTGGCACGTTCATTAAAAAAGGGCCCATATTGTAGTCCTAAGTTATTGAGAAAAGTGATAAAAGTTCGTCACGAAACGGGTGGACGGGGACGTCTTGTTGTACAGACTTGGTCTCGTCGTAGCACTATCATTCCAGAATTTGTTGGAGTTACTTTAATGGTGCACAATGGCAAAATCTTTGTGCCTGTCTTGATATCAGAAAATATGGTGGGACATAAGGTTGGTGAATTTGCGCTAACCCGCACGTTCCGTGGCCATTCTGGTGATAAGAAGACAGCAGCTCCTGCGAAAAAAGATCAAAAGGGGTAAGTAATGGAAGTATCTGCGACATTAAGAGACGCTGGAATGTCAGCGCAAAAGGCGCGGCTTGTCGCGAATGCGATTCGAGGTTTAATGGTAGATAAAGCTGTTGAACAATTGGGTTTTATTCGTAAAAAAGCAGCAAAGACAATAAAAAAATTACTAGAATCAGCGATTGCGAATGCTGAACATAATAATGGCGCTGATATTGATGAATTAAAGGTCGCTAAAATTATGGTCGACGAAGCAACTTCATTAAAGCGGTTTACTGCGCGCGCAAAGGGACGTGGAAATCGCATCGTTAAGCGCCGATGCCATATTAAAATCGTGGTATCTGATCAAGAAGGCATAGAGAGGGCGTAATGGGTCAAAAAGTTCATCCTACAGGTATACGGTTAGGTATTATCGAGACACATCGTTCGATGTGGTATGCAAATAAAAAGAATTACGCCGATCTATTGGTGAGTGATTTGCAAACCCGTGAATACTTGAGAAAGAAACTGCAAAATGCATTTGTTAGTCGGATTCAAATTGAAAGACCTGCACGCAATGCACGGATTACTATTCATACTGCACGTCCAGGTGTGGTGATTGGTAAGAAAGGTGAAGATATTGAGCAGTTACGTCAAGCGGTTTCCACTTTGATGGGTGTGCCGGTACATATTAATATTGAAGAAATTCGCCGTCCCGAGTTGGATGCACATTTAGTCGCAGAAAGTGTGGCACAGCAACTGGAAAAACGTGTGATGTTTCGACGTGCTATGAAAAGAGCAATGAGTAATGCGCTGCGTTTTGGTGCAAAAGGAATCAAAATCACCGTTTCTGGCCGTTTGGGTGGCGCAGAAATTGCACGGACGGAATCGTATCGCGAAGGTCGCGTACCTTTACATACTTTCCGTGCAGATATTGATTACGCAACCGCTATCGCTAAAACAACCTATGGCATTATTGGCGTGAAAGTCTGGATTTTCAAAGGTGAAATCTTGGATAAAGACACGACCGCTGGTGCTCAAGATAAAGGCACTGCAGAACAGCAGTAGAGGACATCGTTATGTTACAGCCAAAACGTACCAAATTTCGAAAACAACAAAAAGGACGCAACCGCGGTCTTGCTATCCGGGGAAGCAAAGTCAGTTTTGGTGATTATGGCCTCAAGACTATAGATAGAGGACGTATCACGGCAAGACAAATTGAAGCAGCACGTAGAGCAATGAACCGCTATATTAAGCGCGGTGGTAAAATTTGGATCCGTATTTTTCCAGATAAACCGATTACGCAAAAGCCATTAGAAGTAAGACAAGGGAGTGGTAAAGGTAATGTGGAATACTGGGTTGCTTTAGTGCAGCCAGGTACAGTGCTTTATGAAATTCAAGGGGTAACACGCGAGGTAGCGCAAGAAGCGTTTAAATTAGCAGCTGCCAAGCTAGGGGTACGTACTGAACTGGTCGAACGAGTGGTGATGTAATATGAAAGTAAGTGAATTGCGACAACAAAATAAATCTACGTTACATACCATGTTACGAGATTTACTCAAAAAGCAATTTCAACTCCGCATGCAACATGGCAGCGGACAATTGAAATCGAATCAACAGTTGCGACAAGCGCGTCGTGATGTTGCTCGAATAAAAACACTCATGACTGAGCTTGATAATAAAGGAGAGTCATCAGATGAGTAGTAAAGAACCTGTTGCACATACGCTGACAGGGCGAGTGATCAGTGATAAGCGTCAAGCCACACGTACTGTTGAAGTTAAGTGGTCGCGCCGTCACGCACGTTATGGAAAAGTTCTAAAAGGTAGAACAAAACTTCATGTGCATGATCCTAAGCATGAAAGCAAGTTGGGCGACTTTGTTGAGATAAAAGAAGTTAGACCAATATCTAAAACAAAAACCTGGCAATTGGTGCAAGTGTTACAAAGCGTAGAATAGTTACACGAGCAGTGGTAATATAACCGACCTTTTGTCTGTGGAGTTAAGCGGAGTATATCATGATACAGATGCAAACGGTTCTTGACGTGGCAGACAATAGTGGTGCCCGTCGAGTGATGTGCATCAAAGTCCTAGGGGGATCTCACCGCAGATATGCGGGGATAGGTGATGTTATACGTATCACCGTAAAAGATGCTATCCCACGAGGCAAAGTTAAGAAAGGCGATGTGCTTTTAGCCGTTGTCGTTCGCACCAGAAAAGGCGTGCGTCGTGATGATGGGTCATTGATCCGTTTTGATGGAAATGCAGCCGTGTTACTGAATGCTCAAATGCAGCCTATTGGTACCCGTATATTTGGGCCTGTGACAAGAGAGCTTCGTAATAATTATATGAAAATTATTTCTCTAGCACCTGAAGTGCTGTAACAGTGAGAAACTATCATGCGTAAGATTCGAAAGGGCGACAAGGTCCAAGTGATTACAGGTAAAGATAAAGGGCGAGTAGGAATTGTGCTGCGCGTCATGGATTTGCATGTAGTGGTAGAAGGGATGAACGTGAAGAAAAAGCACGTTAAGCCTAACCCACAGCAAGAGCAACCGGGTGGTATTATCCCGCGTGAAGCTCCTATGCCAATTTGCAAAGTTGCATTAGTGGATCCTAGTACGAATAAGCCGAGTCGGCTTGGTATAAGAATATTGGCCGATGGCACAAAAGTTCGTTATTTTAAAGCGTCGGGTGAGGTAGTAGATGTCTAAGCCTAAAGCAAAACAAGAGAGTACTGCTCGCTTAAAGCAGCACTTTAAGGACAAAGTGATTGCTGCGCTAACCAAGCAATTTAATTATGATAATGCTATGCAAGTACCAAAAATTGAGAAAATTACGCTCAATATGGGTGTTGGCAAAGCGGCAGATGATAAAAAAATCATTAAGTTTGCCCAAGATAACTTAACGCAAATTGCGGGCCAAAAGGCAATTGTTACCCATGCACGCATTTCTGTTGCAAGCTTTAAAATTCGTGAAGGCTGGCCTATTGGTTGCAAAGTAACATTGCGTGGCGATCGCATGTATGAATTCTTAGATCGTTTAATTAGTATTGCTTTGCCCCGTGTGCGAGATTTTCGTGGTTTGAATCCGCGTTCATTTGATTCACGTGGCAATTACAGTTTAGGGCTTAAAGAACAGATCACCTTCCCAGAGATTGATTACAATCAAGTGGATGTGATTCGTGGCTTAGATATTACTATCACCACATCAGCCAAAACGGATAAAGAAGCTTTAGCGCTTTTAAAAGCTTTTAATTTCCCCTTTCGTGAGGTTAAAACCGCCGAGGTAAAAAATGTCGAGTAATCGTATGATTCGCCGGGAACTCAAGCGTGGCGCCTTGGTGAAAAAGCATCTTGAAAAACGCAATAGTTTGCGTGAACAGCTTAATGATCCTGATTTAGATATTGATGCAAAGTTTGCAGTTTTAGCTAAATTAGAAAAATTACCGCGTGATTCTTCAAAGGTAAGAACAACAAAGCGTTGTCGAGTTACCGGTCGAGCACGTGGGGTTTATCGTAAGTTTGGCTTGTGTCGTAATGAGCTACGCCGACGTACGATGAACGGCGAGGTTCCAGGGTTAGTTAAGGCAAGTTGGTAAGCGAGGAGGAGAAAATCCATGAGTATGCAGGATCCTATCGCGGACATGTTAACGCGAATTCGAAATGGTCAAGCCGCAGGGCTACCAGAAGTGTGCGCACCTTTTTCAAAAGTTAAGCTTGCAATCGCCCGTGTTTTAAAAGACGAAGGATATATTACGGATTGTGCGGTTGAAGAAGGTGATAAACCTACACTCAAAATTACTTTAAAGTACTTTAACAATAAGCCTGTCATTGAAATGATTAAGCGCGTAAGCCGTCCAGGCTTACGTCAATATACTTCTGCGGCCACTATGCCAGAAGTAATGGATAAATTAGGTATTGCTATTATTTCCACATCTAGTGGGGTAATGACTGGTCGTCAAGCGGCGGCTGCTGGACAGGGTGGTGAAATCCTGTGCATTGTGGCGTAAGGGTAGAATAATGTCATCAAGAGTTGGAAGAAAACCGATTGTACTCCCTAAAGGGGTTGATGTTCGCATCCACGAGGGAAGTGTTGCAATTAAAGGCGCGAAAGGCGAATTAACGTTTGCCTTGGCAAAAGGCGTGGTAGTTAAACATGAAGATCAGCAAATATTAATTTCCACCACCAGAAATCTGGTGAATGGGGACGCGCTTGCTGGCACCACCCGTGCAATACTGAGCAACCATGTTAAAGGTGTGACGGAAGGATTTAGCAAGAAGTTGCAGTTAGTGGGGGTAGGTTATCGCGCAGCCGTTGCAACGGTAAAAGGTAAAACTGTTTTGAATCTGACTTTGGGCCTATCGCATCCACTTGCCTATAGTGCGCCAGAAGGAATTGCTTTAAGTTGTGCCACGGCAACAGATATTGAAGTCACTGGCATTGATAGGCAAAAAGTAGGCCAAGCTGCAGCAGATATCAGAGGCATTCGTAATGGCTTACGTCGACCTGAACCTTATAAGGGTAAAGGTATTCGCTACGCGGATGAAGTCATTATTTTGAAAGAAACCAAGAAAAAATAGGTTTTAGGTGAAAAATTATGAATAAAAAGCGCATTGCACGTTACCGAAGAGCGCGTCGTACACGGGAACACATTAAACGATTAGGCCATGAAACGGGTATAGCACGTTTATGTGTGAATCGTTCAGCGCGACATATTTATGCGCAAGTCATTGCACCGCAAGGTGGTAAAGTCTTGGTTTGTGCAAGTAGTTTAGAGAAAGCAGTTCGAGATGCAATAGCTACTGAAGAGTCGAAAGTTGATTTAGCAAAACGGGTTGGACAGCTATTAGCACAAAGAGCGAAGGAAGCCGGCATCAATGCGGTCGCTTCTGATCGTTCTGGATATAAATACCATGGTCGGATTGCAGCTTTAGTACAATCTGCGCGAGAAAACGGTTTAGTGGTTTGAGGACAAAACAATGGCATCATCTGCTGCGGCGAAAAGGCAAGACCAAAGGGCTGAAAAAACCGAAGGTCAATACGAAGAAAAATTAATTGAAGTGCGAAGAACTGCAAAAGTGGTGAAGGGAGGTCGTATTTTTGGCTTTTCTGCATTAACCGTGATTGGCAATGGCAATGGTCGTGTTGGCATTGGACGTGGCAAGGCAAGAGAAGTGCCGGAAGCTATTCGTAAAGCAATGGAAAATGCCAGACGTAACTTGGTTGAAATCCCCATGTGTGGTAATACCTTGCATCATACGATTATTTCTAGCCATGGTGCTTCAAAAGTATTTATGAAGCCAGCTTCTGATGGTACGGGTGTTATTGCGGGTGGTGCGATGCGCGCGATCTTTGAAGTTGCCGGCATTCAGAATATTTTGGCTAAATGTTATGGTTCTACGAATCCTGTGAATGTGGTTCGTGCAACCATGAAAGGATTGGCAAAATCGCATTCTCCACAGTCTGTTGCGGATAAGCGTGGTAAAACAGTTGAAGAAGTGATGGGTGGTACAAATGCCGAAGGTTAAAGCCGCTTCAAGCCGTAAAACACTGGCAGTGACATTGATTCGCAGCCTCAATAAGCGCAAAGCTAATCAATTGGCGAATGTAAGAGGTCTAGGATTAAGACGTATTCATCAAACCGTGCAAGTTCAAGATACGCCTGAAAATTTAGGCATGATTAATCAAATTTCTTTCATGGTGAAGGTTGAGGAAGCAAAATGAGACTCAATACGATTAAGCCAGCAGCAGGTTCAAAGCCTGTAAAAAGACGCGTCGGCCGTGGTCCAGGTACTGGCATCGGTAAAACGTGCGGAAAAGGTCATAAAGGGCATCACGCACGTGCGGGTGGCTACCATAAAGTGGGTTTTGAGGGCGGACAGATGCCGTTGCAAAGACGTTTACCTAAAATTGGTTTTCGTTCAGCTAAAGCTTTAGTGCGGTGTGAAATTCGCGTGGGCTCTCTTAATAAATTTTCTGATACGCCGGTAACCTTGGCAAGTTTACGAGAAGCCGGGTTAATTAATGCGCGCATTAAATTTGTAAAAATAATTTTAAGTGGTGAGTTGAAAGTTCCTGTGACCATTATGGGTTTACCTATAACAGCGGGTGCGAAGCAGGCAGTGTTAGCGGCCGGGGGCAAAATTGAGGTTTAGCCTATGACAGGATTAGCAGAGCTCAAGCAACGGCTATGGTTCGTGTTATGGGGACTGGTAGTCTTTCGTATTGGCGTGCATATTCCTGTTCCGGGCATTGATTCTACGCGCTTGGCAGAAATTTTTTCCAATAATCAAAATACTATTGCGGGAATGGCAAACGTATTTTCTGGCGGTGCTTTGCAGCGGCTTTCCATTTTTGCTTTAGGTATTATGCCGTACATTTCTGCGTCTATCGTGATGCAGATTTTAACATTTGTCTCTCCACATCTTGAGCAATTGAAAAAAGAAGGCGAAATCGGTCGCCGTAAAATTACACAATATACCCGCTTTGGGGCATTAGTTTTAGCAACGCTGCAAGCAATAG
>Ga0207075_1035_pt1 | contig 32048 bp, 27 predicted proteins | sample Alteio_BWMinHeat_64_FD_153587 | JGI IMG/M metagenome (GOLD analysis project Ga0207075, IMG submission 153587) | Enriched cells from forest soil in Barre Woods Harvard Forest LTER site, Petersham, Massachusetts, United States -... | ecosystem: Environmental > Terrestrial > Soil > Temperate forest >... | reverse complement strand
GCAATGGATTGGGCCTGAAATTGTCCGCCTCATGGCGGAAACGCCCCGGTTTTCAGCCGCCGCGCCATGAAAACAATTCAAGTTTCACGATCCGCTATTGAGCGACACGCTCGCCGGCGGGGCCTCGACATTGATGCCTTCGCCGATGCTTTCGTCGCGGCGTTCGGCGCGCGGGCGTATCGAGAAAAAGCGGCGCACGACGCGGATCATGGGACGCTCGTAGACCAGATACGAGATGCGGGCGACGGCGACGGCGACGAGCATCAGGATCACGAACAGCACGATCCGGATGACGAGCGGCTGATTGTCGGCAAACCGGTGGCCGAGATTATGCATGACCCAATAGTGCAGCAGATAAAGCGAGTAGCTCGCCTCGCCGCCATAGACCATCCATCGATTGGACAGCACGCGTGAAAACATCTGTCCGTTGACGGCCGACGCGCCCATCACGATGCCGAATGCGCCGGCCACGCATGTGGTGATGGAGCCGCTCAGCGGCAGCCGCATGGTATTGCAGTAGGCATAGGCGACCACGATAACGGCCAACGCCGCGCTGCCCGCGACCATGGCGCGCGCCGGATCCACTTTTGTGGTCATGACGAATTGCGCGGTGACGGCGCCGATCAGAAACTCAAAAATGCGGATCCATGGCGAGTTGTTCGTATTCTCGATGGTCGATGACGTCGCCCAGCCGGGCATCCAGCCGAACGCCCAGCATGTCTTTGCACTGAGTTGCGGAAAAAAGATTGAAGGTTGCAGGTGTATTGAATGTCACAGGTATGCGGCCGAACTCGTGTCACAAGCGGCGACGCATCCTAATGCGCGCCTAGTCGCGAAACGGGGCGCGCGCCACCAGAAGCGTGACGGACACGACGCCGACCCGGCATTGAGGCCCGGTCATTCCGCTTCGGAAATTGTCATGAAACTGGCGGCACTGTCGCGATGACGAAGCGCCTAGCGCTACCTTCCAGGCCAAGCCAATGCCGCGTGAGCGTCACTTCGCTGCGCCGCCCTGAAGGGCGGGCGGCGGTGAGCTTATTCATTTCCGTGAGGCAGAGGTCGTCTGCCGCCTCGCAGATGATTGCGATTCCCTCGCGCGCGATGCGCGTATTATTCACCCAGGGCGACATGCTTGTCGCAAAGGCCGTGTAATTGCTTCCAAAGTCGGCGAAGGTCGACGGTTTGTCGGTTATGTAGAAAGCAGCGGAATCCGCGAGCGCAAATGGCCCGGCGACGAGCCGTAACGGGGAGTGAGTGGTTTGGCGCCATTCGCGCTCGATTGCCGCAGCGGCAAGTCTCGTGTAGGCGGCATCGTTCTCGATGCCTGTCTTAAGCATCGCGAGCGCGACCAGTGGCGAAATCACAACTGCAGTCAGGGTTATCGCTGTCACGATCGCGGCGAGCCGCGCCAGCGCAATGCGGGACACTACTACGAGCGGCGACGCAAGCATCATGACTGGCAGCAGACCAAGCGACGGAGTGTTCCAGGTCGAAATCAGATCAATCCGTAACACAAGAGCAACGATGATCGGAAGCGCCAGCGGTGTCCAGAACAACAGTGTTGCCGCACGGCGCGTTGGCTCGCTGGCAAACCAACTGTCGCGCACCGCCTTTATTGATGGTTGAATCAGAATTACGACCAACCCAAGAGCTACCGAGGCATACCCGATCGTGCCGCCGACAAACTCGAAGAGCGAGTTCGCAGAATCCGATGCGGAATTCGCCATCCGGTCCAGCGTGACGTAAGTGAGCGGCGGAAAGTTCTTGTGCACCAGCCAAGCCAGGTGCGGCTGCAGGGCGAGCAGTAGAATGAACGCTGTGAGCCATGGGGCGTCGGAACGCAGATAAGCGTGGCGGCGACGATCGAGTAAAGCCGTTATTGCCAGCGCCGCAAGAAGGAACCCCGACCAGTATTTCGTTAGCATTGCGGCTGCCGCTGCAAGCCCGGTAGTTACCGCCCAGCCGAAACCCCGCGTCTCCAGCGAACGCATGAAGGCCAACATTGTCAGCGCCCAAAGCGGGATCAGCGCCGAATTATGGTCGAATTTCAGCCCAAGGAAATTGTAGAAGGGGATTACTGCGAGCAGAAACGGCGCCGCAGCGCGCTTCTCACCGTCGAGCCAGATGCCGCAGAGCTCGAAGGCCAGATAGATTCCGGCCGAGACGGTGGCTACCGCCAGCAGCGTGAAGGCCCAATCCGTGAGCGGAAAAATCAAAAACCAGAGCTTCACCACGTAAGTAAGGAATGGCGGATGCTTGGGATAGCCGAGCGCCAACTCACGCGCCCAAACCACCTGCTCCGCCATGTCGGCGTTGATGTCCTGGCTCGATTTCGCGACCACGCCGTAGAGCGTCCACGCCGCGGCGTAGGCGCAAACAAGCGCGAGCGCGAAGCGCCGCTGTCGCTTCGGATCGCACAATCCGTCAACAAGATTGCCGAAGGCGTGCCACAACCGATCGAGCATTGCTCCCGGCATCACGCTACTTCACGAGTGATGAGGATGGCATATCGAGCCGTGGATCCCGTCGTTTTGCAGGGCGGCAGCGCCTTACTCAGCTACACGAATAATCAGGTGGCCAACAACGTTACAAACGGCAATTTCACCGGCGCCGCTAGACACTGGGTTTGACCCCGCCGGTCGATATGAGGCGACCCGGTTGATGACTTAAACTCTTGTTTATTCTCACCAATCTAATTTTCATTTCGCAAAATTACACTCTTTGAGTGCAACAACTACAAATACTATCATGTCGAGCAGCCTTTTGTCCGCCGTCGACCTAGACAAACGCACGTCAAATTTAGTTATACCTGGTGCAAACGAGCTTCAGCGTGGTGGATGTGCAGTCTTGGGCTACGTGCGCGTCACGCAGCCTTTGAGGGCCCGGCAAGTCGCCTCTGAGGCGCTGAAGATGATGCGTTCGAAATAGATTTGACTCCCCTCACCATCAGCAATCGTTTGATACACCTCTCGATCAATGTGTCCAATCGATCATAAACGTCCAAGTCTTTCATCAAACCATCGACAGTTGCTAAATCTCCAATTTCCAGCAACGCGTATGTTTCTCCGAGCTCCCTCTGGACTTGATCTTTTGCAGCTCGAATTGCTGCTTCGCGTTCAGCGGGATCGAAATTGTCGAGCGTGAAACTCGGAAAATTCCCTGGAATTTTCTCCTGCCAAATTTCTTGGCGGCGACGTTCAGCAAGGGCCGCCACCCGAAACGTTTCCAGATTTTGCTTGCGCCAGATCACGCGCGCCATGGTCGCAACGATATCGTCCTCGGAAACACCATTGGGGGCGTATTCGGCAATTAAATCTCGATGTAGCTTCTCGAATTCAGCTTTATTTTCCCCGGGGAGGAGGCCCGCTGCAGAATAGCCCGCATGTTTAAGAGCAGGATGAAATTTTTTTACTCGGATAGGCACCGGACGCTCCCTGTCTCGCACATGAACGAACAGTCGGTGATTACCTAATGTGGTAGAATATTGTTATCAAGGATCTCACTTAAATTATTTGTCGCTAATCCTTGCGTGTCACGTGAGATGAGCAGGAAGTAACGCTGCCGGATGCATGGCGGGTCTCCAGGATCAGGTGCCCCACACGGTGATAAAAACGCGCTGAAGCCATGGACGCGTGAAGCCATCGAGAAACGCGGGCATTTGCGGATTCGCCCGATCGAATGATCCCTGGCCGCTGGATCGGAAAATTGGCTTCGTTTCGCAATTTCCCTTTCCGCGCCAGCACAACAACAGTCCACTAGCCCTTTCTCTGTTGCCGCTTTCGCAACCGGACCCCCGGGCCACTTCCGTTCTCTTCGATGAACTCTACACCGGCCCGCATTAAGGCCTCTTGAATAGCTTCCACTGCAGCCGTTGAAACTTGACGCCGCTCTTTCTCAAAATCGACCACTGTCGAAAGCCCCAATTCAGCCAGCTTCGCGAGCTGCGATTGGGTCATATCGAACAAGGCCCGACCTGCCCTGCATTGAGCCGGAGTTATTTCAACATTTTTTGTTGACATAGGGTGTTGAGCTGTATAAACATTTTTTGTTGATCGAGGCGCGGGTGAGTCGCTCGCGATAAGCATAACCTCGACTGGAATAGTGGCGAAAGGGACAAATCATGAAAGCGGCCGTGCGGAAACTGAACCATGCCTCGGAGCGCCGTTCCTTTATCGGTGGTTCCGACGCCCGGATCATTATGGGTGATGACGAGGTCGCCCTGGTGCGGCTGTGGCGGGAGAAACGCGGGGAGGTCGAACCGGTCGACCTGTCTGGGAATCTCATTGTCCAGCTCGGGTCCGTTACCGAGGATCTGAACCGGCGCTGGTACGAGCTCAATTCCGGGCAGGTCATCGTCGACATCCAGCGCCGGATCCGGCACCCAGCAGTCCGCTGGATGGCGGCGACACTGGACGGCCGGGTTGAAGCCAGTGATGCGGTGTTCGAAGCCAAGTTCATGCTGCCATGGTCATTCTCGGAGGAAACGGCCGCCGAGAAGTATATGCCGCAGCTGCAGCACAACATGTGGGTGGTGGCGGCGAAGTCGGCGGTACTCTCGGTGATCACCGGGGGCGGTAAATGGGTGGAGATCACCGCCCATGCCGATCCGCTCTATCAGCACCTCATCGTCACCGCAGAGCGCAAGTTCTGGCGCTGTGTCGAGAGTGGTGAGACGCCTCGTCTATTTGGTGTCGAACCGCCCAAACCACGCATCGAGGCGGTGCGCATCGTCGACATGAGCACGTCGAATGCCTGGGCGGAGTTTGCAGCTACCTTCTCGCGGACCCGATCGGCGCATCTCGAACACGAACGGGCCAAGGCGGAACTGAAGGGTCTGATGCCGGAGGATGCCAAGGAGGCTATCGGCCATGGCATCCGGGCAAAGCGCTCGAAGTCGGGGGCGGTGAGCTTTGACCTCATGAGCGTGGAGGGCGGCCGTGCATAGGTCGAGCCCATCCATAGCCAGCCTAGCCACAGCCTTAGCGAAGGCGCAGGCCGAGCTGGTCAATCCGGAGAAGTCGCTGGTGGCGAGCATTCGGTCGGAGGGGGGTAAAGGCCACGAGCAAACCTTTCGGTATGCCCCGTTGTCGAGCGGGCTCGATATCGTGCGAAAGACCCTCGGGCAGCACGAGATCGCCACCGTGCAGACGACCGCGATCGATCAGGCTGCCGGCGTCGTCAACCTAACGACTGTGCTGGCGCACTCCTCCGGGGAATGGATCGCCTCGGACTGGCCGGTTTGCGCCATTGCCGACACGGCAACCCCACGTCGGATGGGCGCTGCCCTCACCTACGCCCGCCGCTATGCCTTATTCACCCTCGTCGGGATCGCCGGCGAGGATGACGTCGATGCGCCCGACCTCGCGACGCCGCAGCAGCCATCACCAGGACCTGAAAGGCCCAAAGGAAACGGTACGCTCAATGGCGGTCAGCATCATGTGCCCTACCCCGCGGCTGGTCGTTCGGCCGCAAAGGTCCGTTCGGTTTCGCGTGAGCCGGCGCTCGGCCCTGAAGCATCGACCGAACTGCGCGATCGGCTTATTGACCAACTCAATGAGCTTGCATCCGGTGATAGCGCAGCGCTTTGGGCATACCGATCGCTGCCAGAGAAGAACAAGTTAATCGCAATTGACGCCCATCGTGTCGAGCAAGCATTCCAGGCGAGGATGTCATCATTCGCTCCGCCGGCCGAGCCACCCACATCAGAACATATTAAGCAGGAATCGAAACCGCCCAAACTAGCTCAACCAAAGAAAAAACGATCTCAACCAAATGGCATCGACAAGAGTACTCTGCACCTAGCCGAACCCCGCCGCGTCCGCGATCGCGAACATGTCCGCTATGTCGCAAAGCAGCCGTGTCTTATCTGCGGTCGCAGCCCGTCTGACCCGCATCATTTGCGGTTCGCCCAAACCCGGGCACTCGGGCGCAAGGTCAGCGATGAGTTTGTTGTTCCGCTGTGTCGCGGGCACCATCGCGAGATACATCGCTGCGGCGACGAAGCCACTTGGTGGCGGAAGATAGGAATAGATTCGACCGTGGCGGCCCGCACGCTGTGGCTCGAGACGCATCCTATAGCAACAGACCCGGTTAAGTTACTTGATAGAGTCGTAGACGCTTCGGCGGCTCATCCGACGGGCCGTGTGAACCCGAGGTATGACCGGCGAGAGGGCGACCGGAGAAAAGGTCGCAAGTCGAAACCGCGTGAGCTCATGGTCCCCCATGGCAACGTTTAGCCAAATCGAAGCCAATCGCCGAAATGCGTTTAGGAGCACGGGGCCAAAAACCGAGGCTGGAAAAAGGCGCACGCGCCGCAATGCCGTTCGGCATGGATTGACCGCAGAAACGGTCATTGAGGTCCTGGAGGATCCGGAGGACTACAAAGCCTTTGAACTGTCTGTAACCGCCGACTTCGATGCGCAAACCGCAGTTGAGCGCGAACTGGCGTTGCGACTGGCAAGCTTGTTATGGCGGCTGCGCCGCGCCACCGCCATCGAGACCGGTCTGCTCCAAATCCAAGGCGAAATCCTGCGTGAGATCAGACAGGCGCGGGGAAAACTGCAGCCCCATGATCGCACTCCCGACGTGATCGTCCAGCGCACTGATGGACCACCGGGTATTCAGCCTGACGCAGAATGGAACAATCGTCGAGTAGACTACGAACCACCACGTCAGAATGACGAAGAGGACGACTTGGGCTGCGCCGCCGAATCGCCTCACCGTATTAACGCCGAGATCGGGCGCTGCTTTCTGCGCCTCGCCAATCTCGATAATGGTGCGTTCGATCGGCTAAGTCGCTACGAGACTGCCCTTTGGCGTCAGGTCGACCAAGTCCTCTTTACGCTAGATGTATTGCGTCGAATGCGGTGACCTAAAATCATTGAGGGTGTCGACTTTCGTTCCAACTTCACGTGACACGCCAGATTAGTCATCAATTCGATCGATAATGACGGACCCTGAAGCAATAGTCACAACATTAGCTTAGAAAAGGGGCGCGATTCGGATGCGATCGAGGTAAAACATGACGTTCAGAGGAGGATGGATTTTAGCCGCCGCGATGGGATCGTTGGTCGTGTGCATAGCCGGTTGGGTATTCGTGCTGACGTTCGTGGGAGCGGGAAATAGTCCAGCACCACTTGGTGTCTGCTTGGATACCCGTGCTGTTCAGATCATTATGACGCGCCCATTCTTCCACGAAAACGGATTGATGTACCTGGCAAAGGTGCGAACCGACATATGGCGCATTCCAAGCTACTTCAAATGGAAGTTTTTCAATAACCTCTCCCTCGGGCCGCCGGACACACTTGAAGAACCAACGCGAGCGACGTCGGTCGTCTGCGAAGATGATAAGCAGCTAGGCCCACCGCACTCCCTCCATGTCGATATCGTTCGTTTGGGTTACGGACGGTATTCACAGTGGGAAGGGGGGCTGTTGTTCTCGTCGTCAGACGGAAGTGATCCGAATGAAAACGGCCGAATTTACAAAGCGATTGAACCGTAGGTAGTGCAGCTTAGTTTTCTGCTGTGGTGCTTCGATCAAATGCCGCCCGATTCGCGTACCGCCACGAAGCGGGCACCAAGGATCGCCAACTCGGCATCGGTCATAATAGCGAGGCGCGATTGACGCAGCGCCCTCAGCTTTGGCAAGAAACTTGCCATATATTCGGGTTCGGCAACTAAATTAGGTGCCATATCTTCGATGGAAAATTCGGACGCGCGTAGCAGCGCAGCGACTTCGCAATGTCGCCACCGGTTGCCAAAATCGCCGTGCCGGCGATCGAACAGCCTGATGAATTCCTTATCGGCCATCAATAAGAACTCAAGGGGCCGCGCAAAGTCCCTGTGGTCCCGGAAATCGACCTGATGGGAATTCACCCCACCTGGCACTGTTACGCGCGCCAGCTCTTGAATGGCGGCCGGTAGGTCAAAAACGTGCTCGAGCACGGCAGTCGACAGCACCACGTCGAAACTGCAATCCGCGATTGAACGCAGGTCTTCCGCTGGTTCCGCGACGAGAGTAATGGCGCAGCGCGGATCGTTTGCCGCGATCACTGCTTCTAAAGGCGGACATGGCGCACCCCATTTGGAGAGCAAGCGGCGATAAAACGCGGGGTGATAGCCGGGTTGCCATGGAGCGAGAAAGCGATCAGCAACTGTGACTATTGCGCCAGTGCCGGCCAAAATAATCTGCGCACCAAAATCCGAACCAGGGCCAATTTCGAGCACACGCGGTTGCGGATTTCCTGCGGCGTATGTTGCAACCATCGCGATGATGGCGTGGGCCATATCGACGGTGCGATCGACATCGGCGTCGATATCCTTTGTCGAGCGTCGCCGCTCATTGTTCGGCTTCGGCCGTCGCCAACGAAAGACTATATCCCGAACGTCCATATCTGCTCCAACAGGGCGATTAAATATTCAAAGAAATGCGGCCTCGGCTAACAATGCCGCCTTGCGAAACGGCGGATAAAGTTCCGTCACGCGACTGCTTGGGAATCTCCCCGTCATTTCAGCGCTTCGAAATCCGCCTGCAAGTCGAAACTATAGATTTGTCCATTGCGGTTCGGATTTGAATTGTCAGAGGTAGAGAACAGTAGCCTATTTTGCCAATGTGAATACTTACCGCCACCATCCCTCCGAATTTGATAATGTAGTGCATGTGGAGGACCTAACGGTTTTCCGCTCTCGAATAGTCTAAGAGGCGATCTTTCCCAGAAGCCGATATCGTCCGCTACGGCACTGAGCTCGCCGGCAATCGTTGTGTCCGAAAGATCGATTTCCCAGCACCGACCGATCTCACGATAAAAATGGCCTCTCAGTTTGAAACCTCCTTTGGCAAGTAGTTTTAATTTAGCTGAAGGGGGTTGATTACTTTTGGGCATGGGTGGCCTGTCGCCTAAAGAATACCCGCATTCGTTCATGAGGTGTCCGAGGCCATCGGTAGCTAAAACCGCTTCGATAATCTCACCTGTCAACGGCGCCCGGTGCGAACGGTCTCCCCATTGCCGTTGCAAAGCGTACTGACATTCGTCATGCCAAGTTTCACCAAGATCTGCAAATAAAGGCCCTAATGCGCCTTCCGGATTCGCACAAAGCGCCTCGTACTTGATCTCAAAGTATCGTTTCGTGCGGCGGCGCTGCCTGCTCATTTCTACTGTGTCGATCCAGGTCTTCAGCAGACTTGGGACTGTTTCCTTCGACAATTGCTGCCCAGAGAGTCGGGCCCCGGAAAACAGCCAATCCAAAGGGTGTCTCACCACGTGAACCCAGGTTGCCGCGGGAAACATTAGATCATAACAGTCCCACTGCCGCGCGCCGTTATTGGTGATCTCTTTAAAGCCCCAGATTCGCGCGCGCAACGTGTTTAGACAAAACCACTCTGCAATCAATTCACGCATAAGACTCGCCCGACGGCTCATCTCCTCACGTTCGAGACGGATCAACAGATTGCGGAATGTGACAGGAGACGACTTTATGCGCGCTTCTAAGCTGGGATCGGAATCAAAGTGCTGCCCTAAGTTTCGCAGCGTCGTGTTGGCGTCAGCGCCGTTGAATGCTATCCAAGCATCCGGCGCAAGATACTTCATCTCCCCCAGCATCTCGATGCTGGGGTGAGCGTTCAGAGTTCGATCGAGCAAAGTACTTCCGGAACCACCGTTCCCAATAATTATGATGGGAGCATCAAGCTTAGGGCTCATCTGTCGAGCGAGAATCGGTGCGAGTCATCCCCTTTCGAAGATGCCTTCCCGTTATAGCTATATCAACGTCATTTTTGCGCTTGACTCAGTCCTGAGCCACCGGAGGGGCAATCCTGCCCACTGCCCGGGTGCTGATTCGACGATGCACGAGATCGTTAAGCCCGGCGTCATACTGGGCTATGCGTCATGGCACGGCACTTAACAGCGATGATAACTACGGAACCACGCAACGAAGCGGCGGACACCCTCTTCGATGCTCGTTGATGGGCGAAAATCTACTTCGCGCATCAAATCGACGACATCTGCCCGCGTCTCGGTCACATCGCCCAGTTGCATCGGCACAAGCTCCCTGATGGCCGGGATACCCAACTCAGTTTCAAGTAAATCCACCACCCGCGGCACCTCCACCGAGCGGTCATTGCCGATGTTGTAGACGCGCCATGGAGCGCTACTGGTCGCCGGATCCGGCGCGTCGCCGGACCATCCTGGGCCCTGCTCCGCAACCCGATCGAGCAGACGCACGACTGCTTCAGTCACGTCGTCCACGTAGGTGAAGTCCCGCCACATCTTGCCGAAGTTAAACAGCCGAATTGGACGCCGCTCCATAATCGCTGAAGCGAAGATGAACATTGCCATGTCCGGGCGACCCCAGGGTCCATACACGGTGAAGAAGCGCAGTCCGGTCGCCGGCAGCGCGAACAAATGACTATAGGCGTGAGCCATCAATTCGTTGGCCTTTTTGGTCGCTGCATAAAGGCTGATGGGATGGTCCACGTTTTGATGCACTGAAAACGGCAGCAGGGTGTTGGCGCCGTAGACAGAAGATGAAGAGGCGAATAGCAAGTGCCTGCAGCCATTGTGCCGGCAGCCTTCGAGCACGTTGAGAAAACCCTGCAGGTTTGCATCTACATAAGCGTGCGGATTGGTAAGGGAATGGCGGACTCCGGCCTGAGCCGCGAGATGCACAACGAACGGGAAGCGTTCTTGCGCAAACAGCTCGGCCGTGCTGGAACGATTGGCGAGATCGAGCCTCAAAAAACGAAAAGCGGGAGACTTTGCTAGCTCCGAACAACGCGCTTCCTTCAAACGCACATCATAATAGTCGTTCATGTTGTCGACGCCGACGACTGCGCGCCCGTTCTCGAGGAGGCGTCGCGCAACGTGAAAGCCAATGAACCCTGCAGCTCCCGTGACCAAGACTGGATTTTGCGACATTTTGCCGATGGCTCCACTCATAACGTATTAGCACGTCCGAACGCCCCTGGGCCGAGTAACCCCCACGGCTCAGCATCGCTCCGTGGGAGATCTCAAAGTGGTCAGTCATCGGCCGGCAATGGCTCACTCGCAGCGAGATCGATTTCTCGACCCTTCAGCCGTATCGAATATCGTCGCCCATTGAAGCGGGGATCACTATTGTCCGCAGAAGAAAACCACAAATGGCCACCCCAATGCGAGAACCGACCGCCTCCGTGCGCTCGTATATCGGCATGCAGGCAGTGGGGCGGTCCGAGCTCCCGGCCATCTTCCAACAGAGAAAGCGGACTCGCGTTTCCAGTCACATCGTCACTTAGACGCTCAAAGCCTGCGTAGAGGTGCCAGCACAGTCCGTTTTCACGCACGCAGGGGAGCGGCGCCGTTTGCATTATCAGTCGCCGTCGAGCATCGCCGCCGGCAAGTTTCCCAAACCAAGTTCCCCAGCCAAATACTCCGATCTCCGTGAGAATACCTGCGGCCTTGAGCGTGTCTATGAACCCCCTTACCGAGGCCGCCTTCTCTGTCGCGATCTCGGATTGGATATCGTCCACGACCACGAAGGCGTCGTCGCGCAGCAGTCGTGCGTAGAGGCTGAGCGCCGGCTCCGTCCCGGGGTGCACGTCAATAAACAAGAGACCCGCGAGAGTCCCAGCCATATCCTGCACCACTTCGTCGTAGACTGCCGCAGAGCGGAAATGTCCTTGGATGATTTTGACCTTGTCAGCCACATTGGCGTCGCGAAGATTGCGCCGCAGGTCGGCAATGATGTCCTTTGACGCGAGATGATCGTCTCGCGGGTTCTCGCCGCCCAGCTCGACCGTCACGAGCCTATGCCGGCATCCTGTCGCCATCGCAATCGTGCTGCCGCCGATATATGGCCCGAGTTCAATGATGGGTCCATTCGACCGTATCGCCAGTTGTTCCAACACGGACAAGGCGGCTTCGCCAAGCATGGAGATCGACCTCGCCCGCTTGGTGGTATCGGTGGGCAAGGTTTTCCAAACCTCCACCTCTTTCTCAGTCTGCAATTCTGGGTTCATTGGCGTTCTTCCATGACAAATAAAAGACAATGGTCCCGCAACGAACCGAATCTGAATTTTGCAATATTTATGATTAGCTCCGTAGGCGCATAACAAGCTATAAAAGCAACTTACCTCGGCCTCAATTCATATGTTCGCTGGTTTCTCTGCGCATCGGTGCCGTCCGAACTGGAAAAATATACTGACCGCGTTCCGATATGATAGCGCCCACCACCAAGCATGCGAATCTCGTCATGTAATGTATTACCTGGACCGAGGCGGCGATCATTCTCCCAGAGCTCAAGTACTGAGATGTCGAGCCCCGGCGGGATTGGTGCAATATTGCAATGCCCAGCCTCCTTTCGTATCTCCTCGAATTTGAATCCATCATGAATGGGAATAACAAGACCGGATTGCGCCTCCGAACTCAAGTAATCAATCGATCGCCGATCTCCAGCCGCCTTAGGCGCAAAGAATTTCATGCACCCTTCGCAATTCGGCAATGGGTAACTATCCGATGCGCCGCGAGCCAGTGAGTGACGTATCTTTTCGAGATTTAGACCCAACCAAGTGTCAGAGAAAGATTCGACCGAGGTGGCGTAACCGAGGGGTACGTCTTGAGACCGGCAGCAGACGCTGATTTGTCCTTCCAAGCCGATTTCGACGTAGTCACGAGGAGCCGCACAGGTCAGGGTCGGATCCGCATTCGGATTGTCGTTCTCTATCGGGAATGTCGGGGAACCGAATTCATCGGCGGCAGCCGCCTTCTCAAGTGAGGCGTATTGTTGACGACGTGATGCCGGCTCCTTGCGGTTCAAACACTCAGACTCGAACTGGACTTTGATCGAATCGCTGTTCCTCGCGCACCAACGTCTCACCTCACCCTTGAGCGTCTCGTAGTCGCGTTCATTGGGTGCCTCCTCGAATGAGCCAAGAATTGGTACATAGCGATGGAACGCCACAACATCGGCGCCTTGTTCAACACTCCAGTCCAAAACGTTGCGGGCCTCCCCGATCGTGCGCCGGGTAAGTGTTGGATAGACGCCGACGGATAGCCGAGCCGGGTCGCGTTCAGCAAATAGTGCGTTCAAGCCTGGCTCCGCCTTCGCCCAATCTCCGCCGCGGCGGACCTCGTCGAATTTGGCGCCAACAGCATCTAGCGAGAGCATGATAGTACCGTGCTGGCGGCAGAGCAGCTCGATGAGCCGAGGCGACAACAAAGTGCCATTGTGTTGCACCTTGATGTCGCAGCCGTGCTCAGCGATTCGCGCTAACACGTCAACGACGTTGGGGTGCAACAGCGGGTCGCCTTGGCTGTTAAGTTCAACTACAGAGAGGAACGGAAAGATCGTCTCTGCAACCTTCTCGAAAGTATTCAAGGGCATATGCCGCCGCCGACCGCCAACCTGATCAAGGTGCTTCTGGCTACCGCAAATTTCGCAGCGCAGGTTGCACTTGTTGGTCAGCCCAATGTTGCATACGAGCGGAGGAGGAACGAGACCACCGCCATGTTCGATAAAATAGGCGCCGCGCGGATGCCAGTTCCACCGCTGGACACTGCGCTCAAGCCGCTCCCGCCTCCAGCTCGCCTGATCGAGGGAGAAGTCGTACGTGTACACTCGGCCATTACTGTTGGGATTCGAGCCGTCCGGTGTCGAGAAGAACAGTCGCTGCTCCCAGTGGCTATAGCGCCCTTGACCGACGGCGCCAATAATCCAATGCAGTACATGCGCGTGCGGCATCTGACGACCGTCCTCGAACAGACAGAGGTCCGACCGAAATGGATTCTCGTGGTTGTTGCCGCGCGAGGAGATAGGCGCAATCCATCCATGCTTGCCAAAGGGTCGATATGGACCTCTGAGGACTGGACGGTCGCGCTGCACTGCCTTGTCGATCGATTTTTTCCACAAGGATGCAATCATCTCATTCTCGTTTAACGCCAGCTTCCAAATCAGTCTGGCGTCGAATATTTACAATATGACATCCGTCAGCTTTAGGCAAAAGGATCTCAACTGCAGCACGGGAGACCGGGGAGCCGCCTCCCCGCCCACGCAAGATGATATCTATTCGCCTGACCGTCTCCTGGCCGAATAGCTCGCCCCCACAGCTTCTTCGGTTCCGGTCCGCTTTGAGGTTAGATACTCTCGCATTTCTAAAGCGTCGGCCTCAATCATTGGCGGAGTAGATATCCGAAGGCTCTTCGCTCAGTTGCCGGATCTTCTTTGCAAATTGAACGATCAGCCACTTTGTCACTGTATTACAGCGGCTCACACCTGAACTTAACGTTTGGGTAGAACGCAGCCGGGATGTCTGGCCCGTCCGACAGCACCGCGACGGGGTATTCGAGATAGTGCAATTCGTAGAACTCGTGAATCGTGGGCCGATTCGGAAGAATGCCGACTGTCAGTAAATATTGATCGGGCTTCAATTGGAGTTTTGGAATATATGCTTCGACCGTTCCACGCCTGCCGATGTATTGGCGAAATTCTTGTTTGTAATAGGATTGCATTTCCTCGTCGCTATGAGGATAGTTGGTATTAAAATACGTAATATGTTGCATATCTCCGGTTCGGGTGAGAGCCGCGGCGACACCGCACGACACGTCCGGCAACTCCGCCATTAGGCATTCGTAATCCACCTGTAGCCGGAAAGAATCACCAAACCGAAGCAGTGTCGGTTCGCGATGTGGCGGTGCGCCTATACTAAATAATGTCGTGGTAAGACCTTTTCCGTCTACGGCCCTAATCGAACAGATCCGATACTCGTGGGTACTGAAGCCAAATTGGTTCTGATCGACCTTCCCTGAACCGGTCATTCCATCGAATCTCCAAGGTTAAAACGCTGTACCCCACCAAACGGACCCATGCAATCGGCTGTCGTAGACAAGGGTTCACTGGTTCGGCTATTACTACGCGCAATGGATGCTGCGATGGTAGGTTCCAGATATGGCCTTCTGGTCCGGATTGAGGCATCCGATTCCGACGGTGGCCACTGCTTCACGGCGCGACTCCCCAAAGAATGGAGCCCCGGCGACAGCAGCGCCGATCCTTATATTTCGGCTTTGATCCTCTTGGAGAACGGCGTCGGCCTTGGGCCGGCACACGCCACGCATAATCTCATTAGAGAACAAGGACGCGGTCTCTTCTCACACTGGCACGATTCGATTTATTTCTCGACCAGCGACAATACCGACCCGCGCCGTAATGGCCGCGAATATTACGTTTTCTCTCCTCCTCTCCACCATGTTGCTGTTCAGCGTGCTATTGGCGTTTTGAGCAGCCTTACTAAGACTTTCAGCCCTACCGACGCATATGTCGCCATCGAAAAGTGCCTTGCGGCCCTTTATCCCGAAGCAAAGGTTGGCGAGGACCAAAAATCATTCTGGCGCGAAGCACATTTTCTCGATGCGTATCGCAGGCTGTGCGGCGAGAACTATCGCTCACTTGAGCGCAAGTTCACGGTCTACAACTTGTTGCGTGCTCTCAATGGGGTCGAGGGCGACATGGCCGAATGCGGGGTCTATAATGGCGCCACGGCTTATTTCATGGCGCTTGCCAACGAAGAAGCCGGAAGAAATCGGAATATTTTTTTGTTTGACTCGTTCCAAGGACTATCACCTCCAATTGCGGAGGATGGCTCATACTGGCGAGCCGGAGATTTGGCGTGTCCAGAACAAGTACCTCACAAGAACTTATCGGGCTTTCGTAATATCAATTTTCTGGAGGGATGGATTCCGACACGTTTCCGAGAGGTGGCGCACCGCACTTTTTGTTTCATCCACGTTGATGTCGATTTGTATGGGCCAACACGCAAATCGCTCGAATTTTTCTTCCCCAGGCTCGTTTCTAGGGGAATGTTGGTCTGCGATGATTACGGATTCGACAGTTGTCCTGGCGCGCGGCGCGCAATGGACGAGTTTTTTGCGGACAAGCCGGATCAGATCGTTCATCTACCCACCGGCCAGGGGCTTGTCATAAAGCTTTAGGGACTCACCGGCGTAGTAGGCGCCTCCTGTAGTGGCACCCTCGTAACAAGAGAATCATGACTCGCTGCCGACATTCGAGGACTTCACCGATCAAAGCCGCCAGATATCGATCCCTGATGGTTTCTGAACTGGGTCGAGCACACCTTTGACGTCAATCACGAGACCGCAACCGTCTCTCAAGAGGCCTTCGATCATTGGCCAGCCCGCTTTGCGAAATGAGTCATGCGCTACCGCAAGTATAACTGCATCGGCTGGAACTAAGTCACTTTCACTGTTCAATATAATTCCGTAATGCTTCAGTGCGCTCGCCGCATCAGCAAGCGGATCGTGAACCTGGACGGTCATTCCGAATGATTCGAGCTCGCGGATGACGTCGATAACTCGCGAATTGCGGGTGTCCACTACGTCTTCCTTGAAGGTCAGGCCCAATACAGTAACAAGATTGGTCCGCACGCCGCCCTTCAGAAGTCGCCGCAAGCACTCGCGTGCGACCCTCACGCCGACGGAATCGTTGGTCCGGCGGCCGGCCAGGATCACTTCAGGATGGTAGCCGGCCTTCTGAGCCCGATAGGTCAAGTAGTATGGATCGACGCCAATGCAGTGTCCGCCGACCAGACCCGGAGTAAAATTGAGGAAATTCCATTTCGTGGCCGCTGCCGCTAGCACGTCCTGAGTGTCGATGCCTAGCTCGTGAAAGATTGCCGAGAGCTCGTTCATGAAGGCGATGTTTAGATCGCGCTGGGTGTTCTCAATCACCTTGGCCGCCTCCGCGACCTTAATAGACGGCGCCCGGTGCAGGCCCGCAGTGATGACCGAGCCATAGACCGCCGCGACGATGTCCAGCGTACGCTCGTCCTGGGCAGCCACTACCTTCTTAATGCTCTCGAAGCGGTGCGCGCGGTCGCCCGGGTTTATCCGCTCGGGCGAGTAGCCCACTGTGAAATCTTCTCCAGCTTTTAGCTTGGAGGCCTGCTCGAGGACCGGCACGCAGTCCTCTTCCGTAGCCCCGGGATAGACCGTGGACTCGTAGACGACGATGTCGCCGCGTTTCAGCACGGTTCCGACGATTTGGGATGCCTGCAGTAGCGCCGTCAGGTCGGGCCGCAGCGCCTCGTCGATCGGTGTCGGAACCGTGACAATGAAGAAATCGGCACCGCCGATATCCAGCGGATTTGCCGTAAATTTCAGATTAGGCTTGGCGAGATCTAGCGGCTCAACTTCGCGCGTGTGGTCGTAACCGAACTTGAGTTTGGCGATCCGATCGGGATCGATATCAAATCCAACGACAGACATATCTTGCCGGGCAAATGCCGCAGCAACCGGTAGGCCAACATACCCGAGGCCAATCACAGCTATCCTGCGCTGCAACACTGAATTAATCCATTGATATATTCGGCCGCTCTAGCGAAGCTATTTACCGGCGACTACCCATCTCCGCAACGGCAAATATCTGGCGCCGAACACCCGTATTTGCTGCATATCGCGCGAAACACATCGCGGCAGAAAACGCGGTACTATCGCAAGACCTTGAACGAAATTGCTAAGCTTGACAACTAAAGGCACGGTCGCAGATGATTGTTTCAAGATTGCTCAAACGAAAGCTCCGCTCGAAGCACATTCTCCTCCACTCTTATAGCCAATCACGGCAAGAGCCACCAGAGCAACTATAGCCGCTTCATCTGCGGTCAATTGAAGCGTCGCGAGCACTGAACGGTAGCGGCCTCGCCGTTCGATCATATTATCAGCATATCTTGCTACGCACGCGCGGCATGACAAGTTTCCGTAAGCCCGCGACTAGCAGGGCCAGAAATAATAGCGTTCGCGAATTCAATCGCCAACGCCCATCTTGGAATGCCAATTGCTGCCCTCCTCGTAGTCGGTCCAGACGCCGGCTCAGTCTTTCGAGCGCAGAATAGCGCTGTTGCAGGTCGGATAGTGCTACAACTCCGCCACATTGGCGAATTTCCTGAATAATTCGAATGCGCATAGACGTAATGTTTAGATTACAAAAGCTCCAAAGCCCCACCGACAACGAGACATACGTTACGACTCCAAGACACCACACATCAACGAGATCACCCCATGTACGTGATGCTGGAACGCTACTAGGAAGAAGAAAAACGACCGTAACCATTAGGCCACAAATTACTCCTAACGTCATAGCCCGTGCAATTCTTCCCGGCCGAATGTGAGCCACCATAGTAAGTACCAAAGTGTTCACAATCACACCCGCGACGGGAGCCATTCTAAATAGCCATTCGGAGATCATCTCTAACCTCCCAAAGGCAGGCCAAGAAGACGACTGGCGACGCCAAATATGCCCGCAAGAAAACGACCTTTCGACGTCAGGGCGCAAAGACCATTGCTGGTCGAAATAAAGCCGCCACTTTCCAGTGACTTAACGCGCTCACTCAAGGCATCCCTCTGAATGATATAATCTCTCAGTTCAATATCATCGCAGCCCGAATCACCATTGTTGGCGATATATGAAATGATCAATAGAGTCGGACTTTCACTCTCAATTGCAGAATAGAAAATGAAATACACGATTGCACAAGAACAATAAAAGATAGTCGCGCCAATTATCGACGGAGAGGAGAGCTCACTCGTGGACGGCACCATACCCATCGAAATTACTAATGCCGCGACCACGATTGGTGCCATCGCAAAGATCGAAACAAGTGCTAGAATTTGCTGCCTTGGGATAGCAATCCGCCATAGGACGAGATGAATCCCAAAGGATACTGCGAGCAAGACCGTAGTTGGAACAAATAAATGCATTGCAAACTCGTCGGAATGAGAAAGAATACAGATCCCACGGTTCTCTCGATCTCAACCGCAGGCTATCGGCCACATTTCCCTTAAGGACTTGCTATGAGTCATATACCTACTTAGAAGAGACTCTTGGTGTTGGGTCAGCCTTCAACCCAGAATAGACGTATAGACGTCGCATTAAGAAAACAAACCCTCGTACCGACAATGCCATTATAATAATGAACGGCGCTATTGTGAACAAAAGATAGCGAATCTCCACATGTATTGCTCCGTAAACAAGGACAGGAACCAAACAGAAGATAATTAAAGAGCACACTATCAATGCATCGTGTCGCATCGGGCTAAAACATACTGCGAACAAGGCCCACACTACAGGTAAACCGACCAAACAGCTCCAAAACAATCGCTTAAAGTCGGGCGTATAGCCGGAATAGACATATTCACCATTTGGCCAATCAACAAGAGCAAGTGGCTCTAAGACATCTTGCCACATAGCCAACCGTCGCAACGATAGTTTGAACATAACGCTGAAATCGTCTTTCCATGCCAGCAAATAGCGTGCAGAAATAATTCGAGATACCTGAACATAGGACAAGTCGTACTTAGACGACAGCTCAATAGGTATAGCGTTAATCTCCTGAATTGAGTATTCATGCAAAGTTGTGCGCGCCACCAAATCCAACGGAGAATTTCCCTGAAAAATTGATCCCGTTTCTTGCTGAGCCTCGCTTAGAGGCAGCACCAGAGCGGTAGCGGAAGTAGTATAGACGAGTTGCCCACTACGCTGGTAGTTCCAAACTAAGATTAGTAAAACCGTGATAGTAACTGGAATTAGGAACCCAGCGAGACGGGAAAGTATTTTGACAAAATGTGAACACCGTTGCCGAGCTACCAAGATCATCAACGGAATGGTCGCAAGTACAAATATCGGGTTTAGCTCTCTTAAAAGTTGGACTGCCACTAAGCCAAGGCCAATTGTAAAAAAGTCCCGGGTGAGTGGGGGACGGCGTTCGACAGCGAGCAATACCAGGCGACAGATTATTAGGGTCAATACCGAGGTAGCAATGCTGTCGGGCAGAACGGCCCGATCCCAACGCCCGCGCTCACAAAGAGCCCAGATTAAAGCGGCCAGTATTCCTAAGAGTCGGAGGCCGGATATTCGCGAGATAGTCCGGTAAAGAACGAAGCCCGCAATTACCGCCATCACCATTTGCAGCGCGCAAATGGCCTCCTGCCATATTCCATCTACGAAGCTCCGAGTTATCAATATTAGAAATGAGTATCCAGGTAACCGAAGCAATGCCATGAAGTCTTGGGAAGCTACTGAAGTCCAATTGTTGCCCTCAGCAAACTGTTGCGCGATAGATAGGTAGCCCGAACCGTCCCCCTCTTTCCAATCATAAAGTCCGAACCGCCACAGCAAATATGCTTGAATTCCCACCAGCATGGAGACTGCAGCTAGATCCCACAGTTTAGAATTTCTCAATATCCTCTCAACAGCTACCAGTTCCGGCATCTGACGGGGTGCATTAATCCTCAGCCGAAGCACCAACAACCCCGCGATCAACAGCAACGGAATGAAGGCTAGGCGCACAAGATTAGGCACCTCCGCAACCATGTAAACGCGGCCATTTGTGCCCGGATCGCTGTTATCGCTTGCTGCAAAGATGAGCCAATTATTCCAATAAGAATACCTGCCGGCGCCCTTTTCTAAAATCTCTTGGTGGAGCGAATGCGGTGGCCCCAGCTTGCGCAATCCTTCAGTCAGAGTAAGCGATGAGACAAAGGGGGCATCATTTGAGTCGCTAGGGTAAAAGAAAGAGAAGAGCAACGCGAACCGACCAAAGCCACCCAGCTGGATCTGAAACGCTTTGCCCTGTCCTGGCCCGCGCAAAATGTTAGAGGGCTCTAGGATCACAGTTCTCGTGAGCCAACCCACATCCCTTGCTACTATGAGGGCCGCCAAGATGATCATGAGGGTACGAATAGTCACCTCAATGCCGCGCGCAGTAACGCAAAATCCTTTCATGCGATCTCCATGAACGTGCCATTCGGTGCGCCAGATTCTAACGCGAGCAGTCGATCCTCTTCATTCACGTTCGATCATTAGTCTGGACACTACTTTATTACTGAATATTCATTGCCGTACCCGATCTCCTGTCAGGCCTCTTCGAACTTGGCCCTCAGCTCAGCTTGAACAACTCTTTGCTTTGCACGTTGCCGCCGCTGGTCTTTAACCGTATAAAGACGAAGTTTAGTCCGAGCTGAGCAATTTGCCATGATTCAATCAGTGGGTGAGCAACATCGGGCCGAGGTGAAAAAAGGAGAGCGATTCCAGTTCGGGAAGAACTGGGCCAAGTTTCTCAAAACACTCTCCGATGAAAAGATTTCTCAGGCAGAGCGGTCCTTGCAAAACGCCCTGACAAGCACGCGTCTTGATGGCATGGCTTTCCTAGATATTGGAAGTGGTAGCGGGCTCTTTAGCCTCGCGGCACGCCGCCTTGGTGCCTCTGTGTATTCATTCGATTATGACTCCAACTCAGTCGCCTGCACCAAAGAGCTCAAGCGTCTCTTTTTTCCGACCGACGACAACTGGATCATCGAACAGGGTTCGGTTCTCGATAGTACTTATATTGACAAGCTTGGAAAATTCGACATTGTCTATTCCTGGGGCGTTCTCCACCACACCGGTCAAATGTGGGCGGCGCTTGATAACGTGAAAAGTCTGGTCAAGCATGGTGGCCAACTCTATGTTGCGATTTACAATGATCTGGGCGCTGTTACTGACCACTGGCGGACCATAAAGAGAACTTACAATCGATTGCCGTCGCTGCTCCACTTGCCCTTTGCTCTGTGTGTTTTCGGCCCCATTGAACTACGAAGTATCATTTATCATTTACGCCACCGGCAACTCAAGGATTATGTCCGCCGGTGGACACACTATGACTCCCTGCGAGGTATGAGCAAATGGTACGATGATATCGACTGGATTGGAGGGTACCCTTATGAATGTGCAACAATTGAGGCTCTGATAGATTTTTTCAGCAAGGATGGCTTTGCTCTTGAGTGGTCATTCTCGCGGGCTATGGGCACTGGCTGCAATGAGATTGTTTTCCGGCGCAAAGCGGACCTCGGTGTCTTTATCGACAATCCGGTGCCGAAAAGTCGCTTTCTAACACGGCGCTGCGGGCGCCGAGTGAGCGGTCCATTTCATTCCACAAGCAGCGGCTATATTGCAAAAACCCCAAATGCATTATCCTCAGATTCCCTGGTGCTGTTCCACGACGGAAATCTGGTAAACGGTGCGCCCGCAGGAGATGAAGCCGGAACGGTTATAATTGCACCACCGGATTGGTCGTTGCAGAAGGTACTGGCAACTAAGATTGAAGTTGCTGCGGGACGCGTTCGGAGACTTAACGCGCCATTCTCCCGTTCTCAGGGACATATGTTCAGCGTCAGTCTTCCTGACTTGGAACACCTAGCCGACAATACCGCTCCGACTCAGGATATTTCTCCTGTTTATATTTTCGAAGATAAACATCAACTCGGCTTTCCACATGCTCTTCATGCCGACATTGTTAAATTCGGAGCAGGCCGCTTCTCACACTGGAATCGACAATTGCTATTTTCAAGTTCCGATAATTCCGATCCTTGCTATAACGGCCGTACGTACGAAATTGTAGTAATTGAGCCGACTGATCCGTAGTTTTCTTTCGCATTACGGGATTTTATTTATGCGACGACTCCATGCGACTGGCTTCGACACCGCCGATTGGATCATTCAGGGACTTGCTAACCTGAATCTCTCTATAGAGTCGACCGACCGGATTCTAGACTTCGGATGCGGTGAAGGCGCATTAGTCTATCGCTTTCGCGAGCTTGGCTATGAAGCCTATGGTTTTGACATCCACAAGTACGGCAAGCAACGCAACGTGGAGGACGACATTTATTTCAAGTTCTTTACAAATCCCAACACAGATACTTCAGATCACAGAGTGTCGTGGACAAGTTGCGGTCTGCCATTCGAGAACGACACGTTCGACCTCGTGATTTCAACGCAAACGCTCGAACATGTGCTGGAGCCTGCTCCCGCTATGGATGAGATAGCGAGGGTGTTACGCCCGAATGGCGTTGCCTTGCACCTGTTTCCCGATCGCACCTGGATGATTGAGCCCCATCTCTTGGTACCATTTGCAACGCGTATCCAAAACTGGTGGTGGTTCTATCTCTGGGGTATTCTTGGCGTACGCAATTCCTTTCAGCGCGAGTTTGCAGCGCGACAAGTTGCCGACGCGAATCTCCGCTACTGCCAGACAGGCGTCAGATACTTTACAAATGAAGAGATATCTGCCTACGCCTTACCGTTTTTCGAGGAGGTGTCATTTCCAAAGGACACCTATTATGGATACGTTGATCGCCGCGCATCGCGACGTTCCATTTGGCGCGCACTTCGGAGTGACGAACGATTCGCCAACTTGGCACCGCTTCCCAGGCTAAATGTCCTTCTGACGGCAAAAAAGCGACCACGCCACGACTGGCGAGTCCTGGGTCCCTTTCGCACGACCCTTGGTGGCTACGTCGGGGAAATGCCGAAAGCTTTGTCGGGATTTGACGCTGAATCTGTTGTCCTATTTCAGGATGGCAAGTTAATCGGTCCCGCTTTTTCTGGCGAAAAGCCGGGAACATTAATCGTGGCGCCACCCGGTTGCTCTGACGAGCAAATGGCGATGAAATTTGATGTTGCTCCCGGAAAGCTTCGAAAGCTGGAGCGCCCCTTTCAAGCTCACTCAGGACATATGTTCGGCACCACTCTTGCAGATTTGAGGCATCTTGCCGACGACGCCATCCGAGGCCAGAACAGCTCGCCTATTTTGGTCTTTGAGGATAAAGCACCGCTTGGCTCTGCGCACGCACTTCACGTAGACATCATCAAATTCGGTGCTGGTCGGTACTCCCATTGGGGCTCGGAATTACTTTTTTCGAGCTCTGACAATTCCGACCCGCGGTCCAACGGTCGAAAATACGAGATTGTCATAATTGACCAAAATGCAAAATGATCCTAACGCCTGCCATACAATTCAATCGTTTGCGCGATCATTTTTGGAACACCGAACTCCTTACGCGCAAATTCCGATCCGGCGACAGACATTGCGAGCCGACGATCTGGATCGAGCGTAAGCTCCAGTAGCGCCTCGGCCAACGCCTCCGGTGTGGCAGTATCGATCCTAATCCCTGTTTTGCCGTTGAGGAACGTTTCGGGAGAACCGCCTGCGTTCGTGGAAACGATGGCAATGCCGGCGCACTGCGCCTCGATCAAGACATTCGGCAGCCCTTCCACACGAGATGTCGAAACAAACACATCCATTGCTGCGAGCGATGACCAAATATCACTTGTAACTCCCATCAATTTGACCGAGCGAGAAATGCCTAAGCGATCGATGAGAGCTTGTATTTCATTGTGGAGCGCCCCTTTGCCAAAGAATAGAAATTGTAAATTAGGCTGTCTCTTTAGTGCGCACTGGGCCATTTCGACGAAAAGGGACGGCCGCTTTTCTTCTGATAGTCTGGCGACTGTACCAACGACGATCGCGTCTGACGAAATGCCACAAGCCTGCCGTGCCTTCCGGCGCACCTGCTCCAACGACGCGGTCGGATACTCACAACCGTTATGAATTACAGTAATTCTATCCGCATCTATACCGAGCCAATGTGCATAATCATCTCGACCTGCGTAGCTATTGTTTATCATCTTCACGTGCGGCAGCTCAAGAAGAGCCTTGTAAACAGGTTGCATGCAAGGTTCGTACAAATAATCCAAATGGGTCGGGTTCAGATTACGTCCCGATAAGATGATACGAGGCACGCCGGCCAGCGCCGCGGCAAGGCCAGCTCGTACATTGTTGCCATCAAGCCAAGCGTGGACGATTTCTGGGCGGAGGTTTACAAACTCCCAAAACAGATCGGCAATATCTGGCGCGAAACCTTTCGGGAGCGCTTCTCTGATTTCGCGAACGCTTAGGGGCATGTTACCTGGATCCCCATCGCCTACTTCGCGGCGAATTGTCCGCACCGGAATACCCGCGGTAATGAAAGCCGGAAGGTAGAAATTATTGTCGCTGGCGACGAGATAATAACAGAGTAGCTGTACGCTCTCGAATGCCTCCCGGCCAAGTCCGCTTAACGTATAAAGTGCCTGCCGTTCAGCACCCCCAGGTCCGAGCGAGCCAATTACATGAATGATTCGCCCGGGTACAAAGTCCTTACGTGGAACGACGCTTCTGAGCATATGCCGTAGTGCTCGCTCGAGCGGAGCGCCTGCCCAAGCAGCGCTCTTTTTGTCCGATTCATCTGACTTCCGACCTCTTCGCAAGAGGTAGGTTCTCCCGTTTACACGCGGATCGCTATTATCTGAGGTCGAAAAATACAGATCGGCGCCCCACACACAGTAAGTACCCCTTCCTTGCGTCCGAATCTCGTCGTGTAAACATGCGCCAGGTCCGAGACGCATGTCCTTCTCCCACAAGCTGAACCGGCCCGAGCCTTCACCCAACCCTAGGTGGGCGATATAGCAATGGCCGATCTCGGAAGTTATGGCCTCGGGCTTTATCACCACCTCATCGAAATCAGGATCGGCCTGCTCCGGCCGCAGACGATAGGCGCGACCGTTAAACCTAACATCGCTGCGGTCAGAAGACGAAAACAAGATCTTCCGCCCCGCCAAGGAATAATGCCCTTCGCCCATCGCGCGAATGGTCTCATGTTCGCTGCAATTTGGACCAAGTCGGCGATCATCCTCCCAAAGGCAAAGACCGGACGCGTCCGCACCCATGGGAAGCTCTCCGACGAAGCAGTACCCCTCCTCCTTGCTCGCGCCTCCAATTCGGATTTCGTTGGGCGAGTCCGCATATTGCCAGTCGGGAAAGAAATCGCTCTTGTGGACCGGTGCGCTGGCGTACGCCTCAATCGTACTGTCCACCATACTGTCCATGTCAAAAGTTTGTCGCGCGTACAGCATGGCCGCGGCCCCCATGCGTGCGCGAAGCGTCTTATCTTTGATGAGTTGATCTACGGTTTTAGCAAACGCGCCGCTCGTGGCGGCTGGCACGCTAAATCCGGTTTCACCGTCGATAAATGTCTCAGCCATCCCGCCTGCGCCGCTGCAAACGACAGGCACACCCATTGCCTGAGCCTCGATCATGACGTTCGGCAATCCTTCCAATCGCGATGTCAAAACAAAAACATCCAGGGCGCATAGCGCGCGCCAGGCGTTATCAGTTAATCCGGGCAAATGGACACATGCGGAGAGACCTTGCGACGCGACGAAGTAACGACATGATTCCAGCAAAGGCCCATCGCCAAAAACTACAAAGTGCACATCGGGGTTGGTGGTGCGTAGCACCCGCGCCATGTCCAGAAATAATTGCGGTCGCTTTTCCTCACGGAAGCCAATAATGCTGCCAATGAGCACCGCAGACGTTGGAATTCCTAGCTCCTGGCGCTGTGCGGATCGTAAATGTCCCTGGCGCTCGGGGAATTCAAAACCATTGCGGATCACTCGAAATTGGCTTCTTGGCAAGTTAAGCCACCGCGCGTAGTCGTTCGCGCCGGCTTCGCTATTATTGAGAAAAATCACTCCCCGTCGTTTCAACAGGGCGCGATAGCCTGGTGCCATATAAGGTTGAAAGATTCCAAAATTATCTGGTGCAAGCGAACGCCCGCTCAGTACGAGGCGTGGCACACCCACAAGATCGGCCGCAATACCTGCCAAGATATTCGAATAGTCCTGGAACGTGTGCACCAAACCCGGCTTGAGTTTTTGAATCAGCAACGCTTGATGAAAAATCATATAGAAGATGTCGAGGAATCCGAGAGAAGGATACCGCGATGAAATTTCGTTGCGTATGTGCACGATACTCGACGAAGAATACTCCTCGTCGTCGCTCGCAACGTAAGTTGATATTCCGACAGTGTCGAGTGCCGGTTTATAAAAATCTGACACCCCTCCTTCGTAATTTCGTGCGAGCTGCACCTTGCCAGGCCATCGCTTGGCTAGCCCCAGTGCAGTATATGTCGCCTGGCGCTCCGCACCTCCGGCTTGGAGACTGCCTGTATAGATAAGTACCCGTTCGGGATCGAAGTCGCGTTCTGGGAGGCGAAGCCTGTCGGCAAGAAGCGTATACATATCATCGAAGGCATTGTCGTATGATGGACAGCCTTTGATCGGAGATGACTGAAGTCGGCGCCAAAGGTCTGAGGCGATGTTGATTTCACGCGCAAAGGATCCGTCTGGCGCGATAAGTAGAACACGCTCAACCCCTTTTAGACGCGCCTCCAAGAGCATTCTGCCGCTGATTTCCTCGTCACTTTGGATGCTAAGAAAGATGATGCTTCGTGAAAGACCCCGGCGAAGGAACCATACTCCCTCGCTCCGATCGATCCACCAACCTGCAATTTGTGACTCTTTGTCGGCCACATCTCGGCTGGTATCCGCAACGTAACCGCTGATGAGACCATCGGAAAGCAAACTTCGACATACCACGCTTGGCAACGAGTACGGCGCTGCCACGATTGGCTTGTCTCCTGCGAACTGCGCCGCCTTAGAAATAAGTCGATAAAAATTAAGCATGACTAACTCTGACTGGAATAAAACGCACTAGGAGTCCGCCTGGGTATCGCGACCCTTTATTCGCTGCAAACAGTACATAACGGAAATATAGCCCGTCCTCTGCAATTCTATTCGATCGACGACTTCAAACGATTTTGTAAGGATCGGTTCAAACCACGTAATATCAAAATGGAACAAATGGTATTGATCTGAAGGAACAAACTCGGATCGGTTGGGCTCGTATACTGGAGCGCCAGGAATAGAATCGATCCAGAGCAAAAAGCAGCCATTGGGCCGCAGCACCCGCCAAATCTCGCTCAATGAGCGATCGAGCGACAAGCAGTGATCTAAGGAAGTCGCGGAGATTACGGTCGAGAATGAAGCATCTGGCCAAGGCAAATACTCTGATATTCCGCGTACAAACTCAAAGTCGCCCCCGTCCTCCGGTTCGAGCGGATCGATGCCAGAAATAAGCTTCGGCGGGTAGGTCGAGAGATAATACGGCAGCCCAAAAACGCCGCAGCCTACGTCCAGCACTCGGCCATTCGCATATCGATCGACGAACCCACGAAACAAACGAGACTTAACATCCCCGGCCCATGCAGCATTGCCAACCTTTGTTTTCCGAAAAGCCTGAAGCATTGTATTAAGCCGCTGCTTCCAAAATGGAAAAACGTTACTGGACTCTCTCTCTGCCCGTACAAGGCTATCATTCCACTGATTTTTCTTCGCGGGCTTATATCGCTCTTCCGGATGAGGTTGGGCACTTTTTGCGCCCGATCCTGCATGCAAACTAAATAGAGCGGCAAGCAATTCGTGAATTTGACTGTGGATCGCGGGCAGCTGGTCGAACTCGAATGAATTCAGGCGCGAACCGAAGCTGGTGTTAACGTGTTGCAGCAAATTCTTAGTCTCGGATTGTTGCGTGTCAATCCCGTTCAACCGCGATTCTACCGACGTTCCAGTATGTGCAATCAAATTTCTAAGTTCGAACTCCAATGTTTCAAGACTATTCATCCGCGAGTCAAAGCGCGTCTCCAATTCTCCGAGCAGGTTTTTCGATTCAAACTGGTGCGTCTCTATGCTGTTCAGACGCGAGTTCAAGCTAGTATTCAGCTCTCCGACTATATTGCGCGACTCTACCTGAAACGTTTCAACACTATTCAAACGCGAGTTTAGGCTGGTGTTCAGCTCCACGAGTATATTTCGAGATTCCGTCTGAAACGTCTCCAGCGCGTTCATTCGCGAATTTAAGCTCGTGTTTAGCTCGCCGAGTATATTTCGTGATTCAAATTGATACGTCTCCAACCCGTTCATTCGCGAATTCCACTTGGTGATCAATTCAATGATAGTATTTCTTGACTCGGATTGGAACGTTTCTAGCTCCTTTATCCGCGACATCAATTGGGAATTTAGCTCAGTGAAGTGATTTCGCAGATCAGATTGGGATTTCGCCAGGCCATCAATCTGACAGCTGAAATGTGCCTTCAAATCGGCAATCGATTGTCGACCCTCGGTTTGGAGCGCTACCAGAGCATCTTGTTGTATGTGGAGTTGGGATTTTTGGTCCGCGTCATATTGGATGATTGAATCGCGCAGTTGCTCGAGGCTAGTTGTAATGGTGGATTTAACGAGAGAGATGAGCTCAGCTTGATCGTAGAAGTTAAAGGAGAGTTGCGCGGAAAGCTCGGTCTTGAGGCCCTCGCTTGAGGCATCGAGTTTTTCAATCACCGATTTCGAACGAATCTCCGCTTTAAGCGTTGTCTCCAAACCGCCAATGCTGGTCTCGATTTTCGCTGACAGCTCGTCGAGCCTCTTCGATATGTCCATTATCCGCAAGTCGAACTTATTCAAGAGTTCCGGCGTAGATAGTAGTGCGCGCGAGCGCCGAATCACCGAAGTAACGGGATTCGAGCCGGAGTATTGTTCGTCAGACATGGACATTGGCTTGCGAAAGTATCAAGATGGAGCCTGTCTACTTCACTACTTTAATCGGCCCGTTAGTCCATTGCACGACAGGGTAAAAGACGCACGGTTCGTCGAAGCCATTGGCAAGGACTTTAATACGGTAGCGGCAATGCAGGTAGTCGTAGAATTCTTGCGCTTGGGATTGGTCAGCCAGGATCCCGATAGACACATAATATTCACCAGCACGGATCTGTAACGGTTCGATGATGGCTTCGATCGTGCCGGCGCGGATGAGCCGGCTTTCGAGAGCCTTATTGAAATAGCTTCGAATCTGCTCGTTGCTGTAGACGTCACTGGTATTGAAATGCATCACGGCTGCGAAGTCGTCGACCCGACTGAAGGTGACGGCTAGCCCACAGGACTGTCCCGGGAGTTCAGACGCAAGGCGTTCGTAGAGTACTTCGATCTGCATCGGTTCGCCAAACTTAAAGATGTTAGTGTGACGTCCGGTCTTGTCCGAGAATTGGACTTTGCTAATACGATATAGGCCCGTCGATACTCGGCGGATGCTGGCGCGCTCACTACGCTCCTGTATCTCGCTGCCATTTACAAGAGGCTCATCCACCGAAACGTCGTTCACTGAGTCCTGATCAACGGTCGACGCTTCCACCACTCCGCCGGTGCTAACCTGAATGGTGTCGCCGGCAGCCTCTGCGCCGACATTCTCTTCGATCGGATCAATAGCTTCGATATTGGATGGCTGAGTTGCCGGCGCATCGGGGTCGGTTTTAATGACTCCGCCGACATCCGGCGTTGGCACGATCGGCGCATCTGTCGATACCGGCCTCAACGGCCGATGCGGCGCCGGAGGAGGAGCCTGGTGGGGGGCCGATGTGGAAGTTTCGATCTCTTGCGTCGCCTTAACAGCCGAAGGGCCAGTCAGCACTCTGCCCTCGTCGCGCGCGACCGCCTGAAGCATTTCGTATTCGTAGGCGCGCGCCACTTCGATAGGATCGCCATCCATCCGAATCCGGCCGTCATCGATCCAGATCACTCTGCTGCATAGCTGCATGACGTGGTACGGCACGTGCGATACGAAAAGCGCCGTAACGCCACTCTGGCAAATTTCATGGATGCGCCGCAGACTTCGGGCGGCGAACCGGAGATCACCGCTTGAGAGCGCCTCGTCGATTATGAGAACGTCAGCGTCGACCGCGGTCGCAGCCGCAAAGGCAAGACGCGCCTGCATGCCACTCGAATAAGTGTGGAACGGCTCATCAATGACGTCTTCCAATCCAGCAAACGCGACGATCCCGTCGAACTTACGTCTCACCGCATCTTCCGACATGCCGCGCATCAATGCTGACAGGATCACGTTGTCGCGGCCAGAATAATTGGGATTGAATCCCGTCCCTAATTCAAGAATCGCGGCAACGCGACCCTTGACTGTCACAGCGCCCTGACTAGGAGCGAGCGTGCCGGCGATGATCTTGAGCAGCGTGCTCTTGCCAGCGCCATTGCGGCCAATGATCCCTAGGATTTCACCCCGTTTTAGCGTCAGCGAGATATCGCTGAGAACAACCTTATCGCGATGATAAGAACGTCCGGTCAATGCTTCTTTGAAAAAGTTGAATGGCCGATCGTAAAGCTTGTAGGCCTTAGATACGCTGTCCAGGCAGATGGCGATTTCCGGAGGCCGCCCCAATTCCAATGCCTGCATGATGGTTGGCGAAGCGATCACAAAAAATCTCCAAAATGGTTCTTGGTGACGACGAAGATTCGCGCTCCCAACATGAAGAATAGAACTGCGAATGCGGTACTAATGACCCAGGGCCAAATCCACCCTACCTCGCCGTAGAACAGGACGTCCTGCCAGCAAAATATCAAATAGGAAAACGGGCTAAGATATATAATCGGCCGTACGGCCGCCGGGATGGCGTTTGGCAAATACAGGATCGGATGGATAAACAAGCCTATTGTCAGAAAGACATTGATAAATTCTTTGAGATCCCGGACGAACACTTGAAGACACCCAAGCAGCAGCGCAAGACCAGCCAATTGCATACTCGTTATGATGATGAGCGGCGGAAGCCCGAGCAGATAGGCGGGGAGGATGGTTCCCCCGGTGACCCACAGTCCGTATGCAATGAGAAAGACCAGAGAAACCCCTGCAAACATGAACGGACCGGCGAGTGTTTTGATCGGCAATAGCTCGAGCGGGAATGACATTTGCTTAACGATCGCGCTATTGCCCACCACACTCATGGCTGAGCGACCCATGACTTGCGAAATAGCAAGCCACGGAATGATTCCCGACAGCAGATAGACGACTGCATCCGCACCTGAGCCCGGGATCACTGTGACGCGCGTAACGAAAACCTCAGTGAACAAAAAAAGGTACACCAGCATCAGGACTAGCGGATGAATGAACGTCCAGCCAATTGATAGGCCGTGGCTGACATACTCGTCCGAAAGCTCACGCTTGATCAGCGCTAGGAGTAATCGCCGGTGGACCGCGATCGCGCGGATGCACTCGCCAGTCGACTTGGCATAGGTCGTCAATACCATTCTATTCCCGCCGAAAATGATGCATTTCAACTCGCCGCAACTGCAGCCGCTGACGCAGCCTGGAACTGTTTCGAGCGATTGTCCGTCAGCAGCGACGACTCTTCCGTATAACGTTCAGCCGGCGTGGCAAGATGCGCTCGCAACCAGGTTTCCAAGATAAAGAGGTGCCAGCAAGCGTAAGCTGAGAATTCTCGGTTCTGATGATCGAGAAATGCTGCAATCCTCTTGCGCGTGAC
>Ga0207075_1027_pt2 | contig 33433 bp, 35 predicted proteins | sample Alteio_BWMinHeat_64_FD_153587 | JGI IMG/M metagenome (GOLD analysis project Ga0207075, IMG submission 153587) | Enriched cells from forest soil in Barre Woods Harvard Forest LTER site, Petersham, Massachusetts, United States -... | ecosystem: Environmental > Terrestrial > Soil > Temperate forest >... | reverse complement strand
ATTAATTTAAAAAGAGACTCGAGAGTAAAATCTCGGGTCTCTTTTTTTTGGGGGAGGAAAATAAATATTGTTTTATTCTGGGTGAATGATAGCATTATAAGCGTGAATAAGCATTCAGGTTAGGGTTCTGAGGAGATTCAGAGCTCTTTTTTTTGGGCAAAAATTAAAGGATCATACTATGATGATAACGCGTAAAGTTTTTTTGATGGTCATGGGAGTAATTACATGTTTATCAATAACAAAATCATATGGGCAGGCTGATACTGTACAAAAACTTCATGCCAAAATAGAATCGCATTTGAATACGGTAGAGGGACAGGCGCTCGTAAAAAAATGTGAGCGTGCAGTACAAAACAGTTCACAACAACCAGAGACTGTTGTTATTGATCAAGAATTTTTAAAAATAATGCTCATGGGGATACTTGAGGGAGCGGTATGGCCTCTTGTTACGAAAAACCAAGGGCGTGACAATGGTAATCAAGATATAATCGATGGCGCGGGATGTCTTGATGCATTGGTGACTGGAGCAATGGTTGCATTGTCTGCCCGTGCAGGTTCGTGGCCAAAACTTGGGCTTCGTGATCTCTTAAAAACAGAAGATTTAATAATGATTCCTAGTGCCTATGCTGCTACGTATATTGCGATGTTTGCCACTTTTTATCTTTTGATAGGATTTCATCTTGTAACAGGTTTGGGTGAATCTTTGATACCGATTAAAAATGAAACAGCTGAACGTAATTTTGAGATAGGCATAGGGATAATCAATAAACTTATTTTGGCTAGCATTCCACTGTATAAGAGATATAGATTGCAGTCAAACATGCCGCGAATACCAAAAACACGAGTAGCGGTTGCGTAATATTATTGTTTGCTTGTAACGGCGTAATAGACAAGTTATCAGAGTCCTGAGAGTAAAATCTCAGGGCTCTTTTTTTTGATTTTTTCATATAAAATAAGCTCATGCTCAAACCTATCTGTAAAAAAAAGAATTAAATAAAAAGAGAAAAAACGTATGAAAAAATTATTAATTATTCAAAATATCACGCGAGAAGCGCCCGGTCTTTTGGCAGATGTGCTGAACAAACACAAGATTGCATATGATTGTATTGATCTATCGAGAGATTACCAAGAGCCAGTTTTAGATAACTATTCGGGGCTTATAATTCTTGGTGGTCCTGATAGTGCTAACGATCAGACGCCAAAGACGATCTATGAGCGAAAATTGGTAAAAAAAGCACTCGATGCTCAGATGCCCATGTTGGGGATCTGTTTAGGGCTTCAGGTTCTTGTAAAAGTTGCCGGTGGGATTGTTACAAAAAATCATGTACAAGAAATTGGTTTTCTTGATCCTGCTCAAGAGCCGTATGTTATTGATCTTACTGAAGAGGGTAAGAATGACCCATTGCTTAAAAATCTGCCATAAAGATTTCCCATTTTTCAGCTCCACGGTGAAATAGTAGGGCTAACAGATAGTATGGTTCTTCTTGGCACTGGGAAACATTGTCGTAATCAGATAGTTAAAATCGCACGGTGTGTTTATGGCTTACAGGGGCATCTTGAACTAACAGAACGTATGCTTGAAGATTGGGCTATGCATGATATAGACTTAATATCTCGAGATAAAACAGAACTTTTGGCTTATTACACAAAGATGCAACAAAGTTATACAGTAATGGGCGCGACGTTGTGTGAAAATTTTCTGAGATTGGCTGGCTTTCTTAAGTAACTTTCTTATGAATGGGCGAATTTATGAAATTACAGAACATAATTTTTTTGTTGTGCATGCTGGTGCAGGTGCCAGAATTGCATTCGATGACAACTGATCCAACGGATAAAGCAGAAACAGCTAGCCGTTCTGTTGGCACGATAACTTCTGCTGGAGCCATTTCAGGTGAAGGAAAAACTGAGGTCCTTGTCGAAGAGGTTAAGCTTCCTGATAAAGAGATTTATAGTGATCACATAAAACTTAGATTTTTTATGCGTGGTGATGAAAAGAGATATTGTGCAGCGTTTAAACGAGCGCATGAAGAAAAAAACGCTGAGTTACAAGTTGCACTTGCTGATGCTTACTTTGCGGCTGTAAAAGATAATGATATAAACAAAGATTTTTCTGTTTTTGATCCAACAAAGTTCAAGATTTTTACCTGTTTACATCAGAAACATGTTGTGCCTGGTTTTGGGATTAAAGAGCTGCCTATGCGCACGTATTGTCTTTATGAACAGCTGTACATCAAAACGTTTGGTACCCGTCCGGAGATGGAACTTTCCATAGCAGTATATCAAGCTGCAGTAAAGACAGGCTTTGCCTCTGCGGTGTTATTTGATATTGTAAACCCCTTATGGTTTGACAGAGTTGATAAAGTTAAAGATAAAGAGCGGTTGAGAATGCTTGCAGAATCTGGGTATCATGAAGCAATGCTCGAGTATGGAAAAGCGCTTATGCGTACGAACAACCTAGAAGAACAAGCAATAGGTCTGAAATATATGTACGATTCTGGATTTTTGACATTAGAGTATCTACGAGCCGGTGAAGAAATAGAGGATTTTTTGGATAGGCATTTACGTCCTAAGGGCTCGACGTATGTTGTCTATGAAGATCTTTGGATTATTACACATGAAAATGTTGTTCTCGTGCCCTATGAAAAGCCAGAAGGTTATTTTGAGAAACTTTACTCAGGTTTGGTGAAGATCTTTGTTTAAACCGGTGATCTCTTTTTACTCACACACTGATTATACACACACGGGTTCTTTGCGATTCTCCTCTGAGCCTTTGTCAAAAGATGGTTTTGGTGATAGAATTGAAATAGAAATGGTTCGATCTGGACCCTAGAGTATTGGGTTTTAATTTTTTGGGATAACAGGTTTTTAGATGAGTACGTTATATAATTATATCAAAACTCCCTTGGGAGAAGTTTTACTGGTTTCTGACGGTAAATATTTGACGAATTTAATGTTTAAAGGTCAGAAACATATGCCAAGAATATCTGTTGAGTGGAAGCAAGACCCTAAATTTGAACTCTTCTTAGATACACATGCACAGTTACTAGAGTACTTTGACGGCGCAAGAAAACAATTTGATTTACCAATGAGAACAACAGCAGGAACTCCGTTCCAGCAAAAGGTATGGCGTGCGATTGTTAAGATACCGTATGGTACGACAACAAGTTATCAAGAGTTGGCAAAATTGGCTGGTTGTGCTTCAAGTGTTCGTGCTGTTGCGACAGCAGCAGGTAAAAACCCGCTTTCGATTGTAATCCCCTGTCATCGTATTATTGGGGTTACAGGAGAGTTATCTGGCTATTCAGGCGGTATACATCGCAAAAATGCCCTTATTACATTAGAGACAGCGTAATATCAGTTCGCATATATTTCGCACATATAATGTATATAATTGCCCATAGATTAGGGCTGGCTAAGTTTAAAGAGCTTTGGTGTAAAAACCAGGGCTCTTTTTTTTGCTCTACAGTTTTCTCTTCTTTTTATTGAGTTTAAAGCCCTGTTTGTATAATTATATTAATTATTATGTGTATATTAGGCTTTTTCAAAATAATAAAATATATGTATACTAGAAAAGTTGGGTAAAATTCTCGCTAAAATTCTCGCAATGTATAGAACATAAAAAAATACGATATTTACGGGCTTTTTACTAATGTTCTTTATGAAAATTATGTATAATTAAAGACATCTATTTTCTAGAGGATTTTTATAATATTTTTAGCTCAAAACAGGGAACGATGAAAGAGAACATCAAAATTATAACAGGAGTTACGCTGGTTTTTTATACACTCACCTTTTCTGGGTGCGTTCGTCATAAACAATCAAGCGTATCAACGGTGCCAACCCAACAAATACCAGAGCTTTCAGCATTTTTTGATGTTAGACCGACAGCAACCTCTGTTTCGTATATCTATGCTCCCGGGATAACCAGCACTGAAGTCATGATGGGGCGTTATTGCCCATCGTTTACCGCAACAACCGGAGAAAAAATTACGTGGCGTTCGGGAGGGCAGGTAATTGGGCAGCCTCATTCGGCGGTTGTCTTTCCTGAGATCGATCTCCACAAACCGCATGATAGTTTTACGCTCAATCCTATTACCGCATTTTTTAATGGCATGCGACGCGATCTTTCGCCCTTAGTGCAGCGGTATTTTCAAGATACGTATGATTTTACTGTCGGGGATAATCCTACGTCATCAAAGTCGGTGATTGACTATACTCTAAAACTTGGCAGAGCAAATGTCGCTCAGTTTAACGATATTAAAGCATTGCGCAAAGAGTATTGTCGGCATATCAAAAAATATCCAGATACAGATATTGTTTTATATGGTGATTCTCGAGGTGCTGCAACGATATTTAATTTTATTGCACAATATGAGCTTGTGCATGTAAAAGCAGCGGTGCTTGAAGGTTGTTTTGATACGATTCAGCATTGTATTAAACACTTTTTATATAGTGACAAAGAGCATCGCGCTGAAAAAAGATTGTACAAAATATTTTTACACATGATGGGAAATTATAATAAAAAAGGCCCATTCCCGCGTGATTATGCAGAAACAATTGACGATAAGATTCCATTGTTATTGGTTACCTCATTAAAAGATGGTGTTGTTCCACCTCAATGTTCTCTGTATCTGTACAAACGACTTAAAGAGTATGGGCATAAGAAAGTTCACGTATTGGTGCTCAAAAATGCAGGTCATTCGGGCTATATGCTTGGTGGAAGTGTTGATAAAAAGACATACGAAGCCGTGGTGCATGCGTTTTACCAAAAGTATGGGCTGCCATATAACAGTATAAAAGCAGCTGAAGGCAAGCTTGTATTTGAGCAGACTCAGCCGTCACATGACGAACTAGCAAAATTATACATGTTACCCGCATGTCCTGCCTGTTAGTACTAAAAGTAATATTTGTTGCTAAGAGTATTTTAAAAACCCCTCGGACATAAAATTCCGAGGGGTTTTTGCATACTTGGATTTATAAATATTCGAATGGGTGGGGCTTTTGACGATGACCTTCTTTTATGTAACGCTTGCATGTGTGTTATTACAATAATTATTGGTTGGAAGAATCTCTATGATTCTTAATTAAAGCTTGGAGGGCTTGTTCATGTTTACAAGATTTTTTACTCGATTGTCGTTGTTGTTGGTGGTCGTGTTTATGACATGTACTGTTTTTACTCCAGTACTGGTACGTGCCGATGGTCTTATTGTTATAAAACACCCCGTTATGCCGCCTCCACGTTTTACTATACCTGTTGAGCCTATGCGCCTTAATATCAAATATCATCACGTGACCGTTTCTATTAACAATCAAGTTGCAATAACAAAAGTCGACCAAGTTTTTTCAAATCCATACCCATATGATCTTGAAGGCACCTATATATTCCCAATTCCAGAGCATGCAAGCATTCACAATTTTACGATGCACATGAATAACAAACCCGTATCTGCAAAAATACACTCTAAAGAAGAAGCCCGAAATATTTATGAGAATATTGTTCGTCAGCAAAAAGACCCTGCGCTTCTTGAGTATATTGGACGGGGCATGGTACAAGCTCGTGTTTACCCAATTCCTGCCAATGGAGAAGTGCGCATTACGCTAGAATATTCAGAGTTATTAAAAGCTGATAACGGTGTTGTGAAATATTATTATACATTAAGTACAGAAAAGTTTTCTGGCACGCCTCTTGATGATGTATCGATTGCCATGGATATTACATCAGCTCATCCCTTGTTAAACGTCTATTCGCCAACGCATAAAATTGACATTAATACCGTTAATAATAATGGTAATCACAACAAAACACATGTTACGTATCAAGAGAAGCATGTACGGCCTGATCGTGATTTTATTGTGTACTATACCGTATCAAAAGACGAGATTGGCTTTAATGTTTTGACGTATAAAGATACTCAAGCAAATAAAGACAAAGAAGACGGTTTTTTCATGGTGCTTGCATCACCAAATAATACCAGTAAACAGTCACCAGTTGTTATAAAAAAAGATATTGTTTTTGTGATTGACACATCGGGCAGTATGATGGGCGAAAAACTTGAGCAGGCAAAAAGAGCGTTACTCTTTTGTTTAAGCCAGCTTAACTCAGGTGACCGTTTTAATATTATTCGTTTTGATGACCGTGTTGATTTGTACGAAAAAAATCTTGTTAGTGCTACGCAAGCAAATATTGGGAACGCACGAACATACGTTAATAATTTAGAAACTCGCGGTTCTACCGATATTAATAGCGCTCTTACGGTTGCTTTACAACAGTTTCAAAAACAAGATACACCCAATATGATTATCTTCTTGACGGATGGTCAGCCAACGAGTGGTGAATGTAATATTGGTCGTATTGTTAAAAATATTAAACATGCAAACCTTTCGACAACACGATTATTTGTTTTTGGTGTTGGCTATGATGTGAATACGCAGTTGCTTGATAAGCTTTCGCTCGGTAATAAAGGTATATCTGATTATATTACGCCAAACGAGAATATCGAATCAAAAGTGTCACAATTTTATCTAAAAATATCACATCCCGTGTTAACTGATATTATGCTGAGATGTAGGGGAACACAGGTTCGAGAAATCTATCCAGTTGACTTGCCCGACCTATTTTTAGGTTCGCAGTTGTTAGTTGTTGGGCGCTATGGTAATGGAGGTAACGTTACGCTTGATCTCTCAGGAAAACAAAATGCAACTGAAAAGCATTATATTTATGATGCAAAGTTTACTGAGAATAATACCGAAAACGATTTTTTACCACGCATTTGGGCGAGCCGCAAAATTGCGTATCTTGTTGATCAAATGATGCTTCACGAAAAACAGAACGACGAAATTATTAAAACGATCGTTGCATTAAGTAAACAATACGGAATTATTACAGAATACACATCGTTTTTGGTTGATGTAGATTCAAAAGAATTTGGTAAAAATGGTGTGTCTGGAGATATGCTTGCAAAAGCATCACAGAAGTTAACTCAGGCATCATGTGATTCAACCGGTGAAGCATCTGTTATGCGAGCAAAGGGACAACAGTGTTTTAGAGAAAGCTCTTCTGTTGCAGATGCTATGGGTATGCAACAACCAGGCATGCATGATGTTATTCGTTGTGTACGTGCCAGAACTTTTTATCAAAAAGATAATATATGGGTTGATGCAGGACATACTGATACATCAGTGGTTATCAAGATCAAACCAATGAGCCCAGCGTTTTTTATGATACTCAAAACGTTACCCGATTTATCATCGTATCTAGCGATTGGTAATAAAGTTATGATCAAAGCGCCAACCTGTTCGATTTGTATTGACGAAGCGGGCAGAGATGTATTAACACCTGCAGAATTACAGAGCCTTGTTGCTTAAAAGATAATATAATAAAAAAGCCCCCGTCATTTATTACCGAAATAAATGACGGGGGCTTTTTTATTTTTTTTTATTTAATTGTACATAGTGTCAGTTTGTTAGTCTTGACGTTTGCGTTTATGTTCATGTTTTTCAGGCATATTTTTCTTATGCATTTTTTTATGCCCATGCACGTACTTGCATTCCTCACACTTCATGCATGTTTCTTGCTTATGTTTCTCGAACTTATTTTTACATGTTTGACACATATGTTCGCCAAGCCATTCGAGCTTATGATGGTAACAATGTTTCATATGGATTGCTTTTTTCAATTTTGCTCGCTCTGAAGGGTTTTCCACATTTTCGTTGATTATTCTTTCAAGCTCTTGAAAATGTGCTTTGCATGCTGGAGTGCAATTGCTTTTGCTTTTCTCGCCTCTCATTTTGCTTTTGCCTTCTCTTTTTTGCCCTTCTCTCCACTCACTACCAGCATTAATGGCAGTTATGCTCATTGTTGCTAATGCAACAAGTGCTAAAGAACGTAAAAAATTCTTCATAGATACACCCCTTTTGTTTAAGAATAATAAAATCTGCAGTACTTATCTTACTTAATAATAAGAAGTTTATCAGGCAAAAGTCAATTATATTGGTAAATAGGAATTGTTTTTTTGGCTATTATACTGAATTATGATGTTTATACCTGAAATTTGCCTGAAATTGGGCAGTTTTTATTAATTTAATCAATTAGATTGTACGAAATTTATTTGAGCTTGGTAAGAATTCGTTCGGCTTCGTTTTCGTCAATCAGGATAAATTTTTGAAAATCTTCTTCAAATGCATACACGTCTGCCGTGGTAATATCAAACCACCAGCCGTGAATCGTAAGTTTCTTTTCTTCAAGAAACTGTTGAACAATAGGATAGGTTTTGAGATGTTCCATTTGCAGGATAATATTACTTTGTGTAAGTTTATTGACTGCACTGAGGTGCTCATCAAGAATTAAGCTTGTTTTTGGCTGGTCAAATAATGGATCACCAAATTTGAGCCAGTTGCGTAAGTTTACCGGCTCAATATTTTCACGTCCATTAATAAGGGCTTTGATCGCACCACATTCAGAATGTCCGCAAACAATTATGCTTGAAACGCCTAAATTAAGTAACGAAAATTCAAGTGCAGCTGCTACAGACCCAGCCCCTACTGATGTTTCGTTTTCTTCGCATGGTGGGATCATGTTGCCAATATTACGGACGACAAAAAGATCACCTGGATTAGTTGACGCAAATAAGTTTGGGACTACCCGACTATCTGAGCATGCAATAAACAGCGTGTCAGGGGTTTGATTGAGTGCAAGTCGTGCAAATGTTTCTTTGTAATCTTCGAGGACGTTTTTACGAAATTCAAGAATCCCGTTAATAAGTTTTTTCATAGGTCTATTTCTCTAATATTTTTTGTTTTTTAGATGTTATTCACAAGTTTACCCGGGACCCGTGAAAAGGTCCATGGTTAAGAAGATTAACGCGTATTTTTCTTGGTTTGAACGATATTTTTTGGGGGCTTGCAGGTCGTTGTAATTACCGATACAATGCTCACACAGTTTAAAGCATCAAATGCTGCATGGTAGTTGTTCTTTATTGATAGTTTTTAGAAAGATATGTATGACGCGTCAAAAAGTCGGTTTTATAGCATACTTGTTTATAATAATAGTTTTTAAGAGTTTCCAACTTGTGGCCATGCGCTCTTGCATTCGACCCAATGGATCAAGCAGTCCAAGTAAGAAAAAAGTTTCGTTATTAGATCAGATGGCAGGCTTGAGTGTTACAGATAGAGGTGCAGCACAGGCTCCTGGTAGGCCTGGATTAGTAGAGGCTAAAAAACCGGTTGAGATACATATTGTTATAGCTGCTGGGAAAAAAGACAAACATGATGAAATTTTACAACAGTATGGGGATCGTGTTTTTCGTAATAAAGCTCAGGTGTTTAAACATCATCTCATTGCTGAGGCTATTGCTTATATGCTGGAATGTCGAGAAGATTCTCCTGATCATGCTGAGGCTTTGACGCCGGAACGTATTGTATCGTATCTGCATGACAACAAGATTGATGTTGCAGCCAAGCTTATCAGTGCTGGGAGCGCTTTGCATACGACCAATATACATCAAGTTATTGTTCTTGCTTCAGGACTTCTTGCGCCGAGACAGGAGGACCTGGTTGATCTTGTTAAAGTATTAATTCTTGCTGGAGCAAAAATAGATGCACTCGATAGTAACGGGAACAGTCCTTTGCACGTTGCTGCATTATTGATGTTATCGGTAGGGTCTGATGCATACATTCGAGCAAATATTATTGCAGTTGTTCGAACGTGTATAGAGTTTGGAAAAGCGAATGTTAACGAATTGAATGGTTTAAAGCAAACACCTTTGCACTGTGCTGTAACGGCAGAGTTTTCCGAAATGCTAGCATTGCTTTTAGAAAAAAGTGCAGAGCCTAACATGATAGACGAAACTGATTGTACACCACTCATGCTTGCCTATAAATACCTGGTTTTGACTGAAGTGACACCACTCATGTTAGGACAGGCTGAGAACAATGCCCGTATTCTTAAGCGGCAAGAAACTCTGGAACATAGTATTGTTTTGCTCAAAAAAGCAGGAGGCAAAATTTCTTCTGACACTATTGATGAATTATGTTCCATGGGATATCTTCGTGACCATATTGAGGTGGGCTATAAGTCGTTTCTTCGGCAGTATATGCCCACTGCATAATTTTACCAGTGACACAAAATTCCTAAAACAATAATAATAGCCGTGAGTTGTTTGACAAACCATCTGTTGCACTCAAACGTTGGTACAATCTGCCAATTTTTATACGCTGCACATGCAATATATAAGAGTGTTGTAACGCGTAATATAATAATACTAACAAGCATGGTTTGGGGATTATCGTTTACAGGGCTGTGAATAATAATCCATAAAATACCAAGTTCACCGATTTTAGTAGAAAATAAGTGGACTGAGGCCTCTTCGACAATAAAATACGATTCATACAGAATAAAGAAAAACTCTGTCACGCTCAGCACAAAAAACAAAAAACTTAAAGAAACTATCGTAATACTTACTGTCTCCTTCTGCCACCATGATGTATACAATGTTGCTGCAGGGATAAATAACATGAGCATGGGTAGCGTTATTAATGTGAGTTTTCTACTTAACACCGAAAAAATCGATTGTTTGATCTCAAGTGAAGCATGTTTTGCCTGGGCAAGCAAACCTGTACCAGTATACCCAATAGTAATTTTTACGGCAGCAAGAGCAGATTTTGATAACTTACTGGCAAAATAAAATATACCAGCAGAGCTCAACCCGTACTGTATGGCAAATAGGGGCGTCAAAAAACTTGTCGTGAATATATTGCGACTGAGACGCAAGAGATAGTTTGGAATTTTTTGTTGTACAAAATTGAAATCACAGGCGTTTATCTTGTTTGTGAAATATAGAGGATCAAGAGACTCGTTACGAGTACGATCCGTGATCGCAAGCGTATTATTTGCGTGGTTATAATCAGGTGTGAGATCAGGTGTGTGATCAGGTGTGTGATCAGGTAAAGAAGCATAAAATTTTCTCAGTAAAAAAATAAATAAGATACAGATAGATCCAGCTTCGATAAGATGGGAATATAAAATTAATTCGTGGGTGATTGGGTATGAAAAACAAAAAAAGAGCGCCCAGATAATTCCCAAACGAGCAACCAGCTCGCCTGTTTCTATAATTACGGTTTCTCGAACATACTGAATATAATATAAAAATTGTCGCATGAACGCTTCGATAGTTTCAACAATAATTAAGAAGCCCACGGTCCACGGAATTTTTTCCCAGCCAAGTGTCTGTGATGTCGATGATGTATATAAAAGTACGGCGCCTGTTGTCATGAAGAGTAAGGGCACGTGCGGTAGCACGGTGTATCGCCAGAGCATAACGATAAAATGACGCTTGCTTCGGGTAAAATGGTGTAATAATGGTGGGATTGAGTTGGCTGCTCCAAAGTCACCGATATGGGTGCCTAGATGAATAATAGCGAGTAACGTGACTAAAAAACCGTACGATTCTTTGGGTAATAACGAAAAGATAGCAATACGGTGTCCCGTGAGAATAATCTCGTAAAAAGTGCTGCCCCATAATGCCCACGATAAATTGTGATGAGTTTTCTTCTCATCAAGAAGAGTATAAACCATTACGCTTCCTCCGCTGGTATGACCCAGATCAGGTTTTAAGGGTTAGGCTAGCTTTTGTGCACGCTTTTTTTGTCTTTCTAGACCGTTCTCAGCCGTTACTCGGCACCCCTGGTAATTGAAAAAAAATAATAACAAAAATATATGCTTATCTGGTAGCATGTTACAATTTTTTTAGTATTAAGCAATACCGGATTTTTTTTGTTATGCGATATTTTTTTTGATACAGTAGGTGCGCGTGGTGTTTGGGTAAAAAACGAGATAATATTTTTAAATTTTGTAGGAGTTGCTCATGTCTTTTTTTAATTTCGTAAAAGTTTTTACGGTCTTATTTTTTTCTAGTCTGTACTGTTCTGCACAGACCCAAGAGTCTGCATCAAATACAGAATTATCGAATCCGGGTAATTATATTATCGTAGAAAGCAAAACGTTTACGCTTAATTTGTATGACGCTCAGAATAAGCTCATAAAATCGTATCCCGTTGGTCTTGGTAAAAACGGCATGGGTAAAACTAAATCTGGCGATAAAAAGACACCGGTGGGAACGTATCAAATAATCTGGAAGGCGTCACGCTTTTGGCAAACCGACGGCGGATACCCAATTATCGACGGTCAGGCGTTTGCAGGGACTGACAGCATTTTCACGACTGATCCCGCACTAGGTGATCCTGATGAAAAACTTTGGACCGATAGTTATGGCGGACAAGAAGCTGTTGTCATGTGTATAAATTATCCTAACGCTTCTGATAAACTTAAAAATTATACCGGTGATTGTATCGAAATTCATGCAACGCAGCTTGGTGGGATTGGTGAATTTGTATCTGCTGGATGTGTGCGCATGAACCCTGCTGATGCGCGTGAGTTATATAATCATGTTACGGTTAGTGCTAACGTTATAATAAGATAAAGAAATAGCGCAAAATTATTATAAAGAAGGGATTGTATGAAAGTTATTTTTGCAGGAGTGATGGTTTCTTTTTTTCTAACGACAAGTGCTTTGGGCATGACCGAGGATTGGGATTTGGCTGCTAAGATGTCACGATTGAGCATAAAAACAGGAGACGCTAAAAGAGAAGAGCTTAAGTTACCTGATAAAGAAATTTATGGGGAGCATGCAAGACTAAGATTTTTTATGCGTGGTGATGATACACGGTATTGCGCAATGTTTAGACAAGCTGTCGCAGATAAAAATGCTGTATTGCAAGTTGCTTTAGCTAATGCATCCTGGGCATCTGTGTGGGAGAGCGACGCAGACAACAATCTTTTGGTATTTGATCCAAAAAACTTCAAAAATTTTATATTTAGTAAGCATGGGTATAGCTTGTATTCTCTTCTTTATCAGAAGGCATTCAAAAAAAGCTTATCTGTTGTATTTGGGGTGAGGGCATTTGATGAGCTGAGCAAGATTTATGAACAAGCAGCAGCTCAAAGCTTTGTCCCTGCAATTGTTACACAAATATCGCTTCAAATTCGTACCTCAGGCCATTCGAAGCCTGGTGATCGTGAAGCATTACGTAGACTTGCGGCATTGGGATATCCTGAGGCGATGCTATTGTACGGGAAATTGCTTTTCTGGGATTATAAGTCTGAGGATCCAGACGTAAAACAGCTAGGTTTTCAATATATGTATAAATCAGGACTTTTGGACGTACGATTGAACTTTGAAACAGCGACGGAGGCGGCTGATCGTTTTTGTAGTGACTACGCACATGCGAGAAAGCTTTCTGGGTACATAGACTACGCAGGAATGCGATTTTTTACTTCAGACGTTGTTTTAGTGCCGAGCCAAGATTATTTTGATAAATTTTGTGCCCCTCTTCCACCGTTGGTGTTGCCGTCGAAGTTATAATTTAAAATCTTAATGGAGACTGTTCGATGATAAAAAAAATAATAGTAATATCTGTGGTTTTTATTGCATGTGCTCAAACAATTGTCTATCCCATGAAACCAGTGCCTGCAGAAACGAGTAATGTTAAAGCAGGTGGGAGTGAAGACGGTAAATCAGGTGAAGCTAAAGCAGTAGCTGAAGTAGAAAAAGAAAAAAAACCACCTTACTGGGGCGATGGAACGCTTACATGGTGGCTATTTCAGGCTCTTAATGGAGAGCTTGATACCATTACAACAGAAGAGATTAAACTACCAGATAAAGAGATTTACTGGGACCATGCAAAGCTCAGACTGTTTATGGGTGGTGATAAAGCGCAATATCAAGCAGTGTTTAAAGAAGCGGTAAAAAATGAAAATGCTGTTCTACAAATTGCTTTAGTTAACGCGTACAATTTTGAATTGGTGCATGATCATAACGTTTTGTCATTTAGATATAAGGCATATGAGAAATTGGGTTGCGAAGTATTTCATGGGACATGGCGATCGGATGAATCGTTTATACGTCGTATTGTTGAGAAAGCTTATGAAAAAGCTGCAGCAGAAAATTTCCCTCATGCCGTTGTTGTACAAGCTATTTGTTCAATTGTCGAATGTAATAATGCCGATGCTAAAGACGTTATAGAGAGTAGCTTGCGTGAGAAATTGCGCGTGCTTGCAATAACGGGATATCCCGGAGCGCTGGCATGGTACGGAAGAGTGCTTTTATGGGATAAGCAAAGTAGCGAAGAGCAACAGTGCCAAGGGTTTAAATATATGTATCGTTCAGGCTTATTGATTGAGTTATGTCCACATCCAACGGGCGCGATGGCTGGAACAGACTGGGGATATTTTAAATCTCGAACAGAAGCTGTTCCTCCTGGACGTTCATGGTGCGAATATGGAGGAATGCAATTATTTAAAGAGTCGGACAAGGTCTTGGTTCCGTATGCAGGATATCTTGCCCAGGTCTATACGATTCTTTCGGCGGTGCCTTCAGCATTATAATCTTAAAATTATAATCTCAAAAACAAACGAGCGTGTATATGAAACCATTATTTCTCGATTTACCTGTGCCGATAACAACGCCAAGACTGATTTTACGACCACCGCAAGTTGGCGATGGTGCTATTATTAACGAAGCTGTTCTAGAATCTTTGAATGAACTCGTTCGTTTTTCGCCATGGGCGGCAGAAAAGCAGACACTTGAATTCTCTGAAGAGTTTGCCAGACTTGCAGCGGCAAATTGGATTCTAAAAAAGAACGAAGAGCCCTGGCTCCCATTATTAATTTTTGATAAACAAACAGGGCAGTTTATTGGTGGAACGGGGTTTCATACTATTGAGTGGGAAGTGCCACGGTTAGAAATCGGCTATTGGATTAGAACATCACGTTCAGGTGAGGGGCTGATGACCGAGGCTGTCAATGCTCAGACCCAATATGCTATTAAACAACTCAATATGAGACGCATCGAGATTCGTTGTGATATTATTAATCTTCGGAGTAAAAAAATACCTGAGCGATTAGGATATCATCTGGAGTCTGTCATGAAAGCAAGTAGAGTAGAGCCTGTCACGGGAAAAATTTCTGATACGCTTGTCTATGTTAAACATGACTTGATAGGGTTACCAGAGCTTGAAGTTACGTGGCCCGGGAAATAAAAAATTCTGGAGTACTTATAAAAAAGGGATAGCAATGATTTTTTTGTTTCTTGTCTGCGCGCTTTTTTTCTTTGTGGGTTGTGATTACATACAGGATCCAATACCACCAGAACCAAAGTTGGTTGCCCAAAAACCACCAGAAGCTTCTGTTCGTGTTGACTTAGGTGAACATCAAACAATTCGTACGATACAAGAAAAAATAACACCAATAATCGATGCGATAATTCACGAAGAGCTTAAAAAAATCCCAGGAGCTCTTAAGCATGATATTCCCAAATTTATACGCAATCCAAAATGTCATTTTACATTATTTTATCTTGGACATATCGAAGAAAAATCTGAGCCTGTATTGGTGAACTCGCTCAAGCGTATGCAGGCTTCTGGTGTTGGAAATGGGCAGATACGTGATATAGAATTTTCTGATCAAGCAGACTTTTTTGGTGATACACGTGAAGAGCTTGTGATCAAAATTCATGATACTCATAACGATATAACAAAATTACATAATGATATTCGACAAGCTTTTATCAAAGCAAATAATACACACAAGCTTTTTTCTCTTAAGTACAGTGACCGATACCAATTTATCCCGCATGTTACGTTGGGCAAAATTTTGGGTAATGCGATATGTGCGTATGCGCAGGCAGCCGGGGCTGATGGTGATCTTGTATTTGAAACGATTAAGCAAAAAATTTTATATGAGATTACAAAATTATTAAAAAATTTTGAGTGGGATAAAAAGATTAGCGTACAAAATTTTCAGATATATGGTGGATCTGGAAAATTATTACAAAATTTTTCTTTATTGTGAGGAGCATGATATGCAAAAATATCTATTTTTTATGGTGACGTTAGTTCTTGGATCGAGCTTCTCGCTGAGTGCGATGGTGAAAGACGAGACTAAAGCTGTTGCACAATTAGATACATCTAATGCACCTGTAAAACGTATCCCAACGCTGGATGAAGAAAAATTATTAGGACAATCAGTTGCAGCTGGAGATTTTAAACAGTTGCATGCTGTTTTACAAGACAAAACCATAGATCCAACACGCATGCAAATAATGTTTCGGGTGGCTGGTGGTGGCGCGCTTGTGTACTCTTTGTTAGAATATGCTGTGAGCTGGTTATGTGGCAGAGATGTTGATGCAAACAAAATGGCCGCCCTAAGTAATATTATAGAAGTATTGCTCGAATACCCATTTAATTTGAATAGCAGAGTGGATATTGAATTTGATTACGGTTATGGCACAGCGCTCATGCTTGACCTTTTTGAAGTTCGTAAATTTGATAAGCTTGCTAGATTAGCGGAGCAAAAAGGGGCCATTCGAACTCCGAATCCAGCTGTTAGAGAAGAAGAGTACGTAGATGTGCCTGAAGAAGAGCCTGAAGCGTGGTGGCTTTGGCGTATCTGTTGTTTTTGTTGTTGGTCGGCAAGAGCTAAGCGGGCATAAATATAGGTTGATGGATACATGAACAAAGAAATATTACAAGAATTAACACAAATTCCTGGCGTTGGTAAGAGTATTGCCCAAGATTTATATGACCTAGGGATCAGGCGTATAGCTGATCTTAAAAAGTGTGATCCCGAAATTATGTATGTAAAATTGTGCAAACAGCGTGGTGTACATATCGATCGTTGTTTGCTGTATGTCTTTCGTTGTGCGGTTTACTATGCTTCTGAGCGTAAGCATGACCCAGAATTATTAAAATGGTGGAACTGGAAAGATAAGAAGTAAGAGAAAAAAACATGAACTTTAAAAGTGATAACACGTCTGGCGTGAGCCCTGAAATTCTGCAGGCGATAACAGAAATTAATACAGGCTTTTCAGCTTCGTATGGTACTGATGACGTATCTAAAAAGCTTAAAGCGCGTGTAGCAGAAATATTTGAATGCGATGTTGAGATATACATGACGTCGACCGGTACTGCTTCAAACAATCTTGCGTTATCTGCGTTGGTTAGCCCCTACGGGTCGATATTTTGTCATAAAAAAGGGCATATCAATACTGACGAGTGCGGCGGGACAGAACTGTTTACGGGGAGTGCAAAAGTTATTCCCATTGGCGGTGACGGTGCAAAAATTGATCTTCATGAACTTGAACAATATATTCTTGCAGCGAATGCAATGCGCCCGCATGCGAGTAAACCAAGTGTTATTAATATCAGTCAGGTGACAGAATATGGGACCGTATACACACTGGACGAACTTGCAGCGATTGGTGCGCTGGCACAAAAATATAGCTTGGGTTTTCATATGGACGGTGCACGCTTTACTAATGCACTTGTTGCTCTTGGTTGTTCTCCTGCTGCAATGACCTGGAAGCGTGGGGTTGATATTTTAAGCTTTGGCGCTACAAAAAATGGTGCGCTCATGAGTGAAATGGTTGTTATTTTTAATAAAAAATATGCGCAAGATTTTGACTATAGACACAAGAGAGTTGGTCAGTTAATGTCAAAAACTAGATTTTTTGCAGTACAATTTTTGGCGTATTTAGATAACGATCTCTGGTTGCGTAACGCACGTCACGCGAATGCTATGGCTGCAAAACTTGTGACTGAACTGTCTGAATATAAAAATACTAAAATTATGTATAACGTTCAGGCCAACGAAATATTTGCGACGATGTCCTCAGATCTTGTAAAGTTTTTATGGGATAATCATGCTCATTTTTATCACTGGGAAGATGATGTCTATCGCTTAGTGACTTCATGGGTGACAACTGAACAGGAAATTAACGATTTTATTGAGCTCCTAAAAAAGTTTTATACAAAGTGATGAAAAACGAGATCTGTATTTTTTGCACAAAACCACGCGGGGATGCCGCTCAGAATATGAGACGTGTGATCCAAAGCAATGGCACGATTTATGAGAAGCTCTTTGGTGAGTCTGACGAAAAAATCGCGTAGTATCGGATCGTCGTAATTTCGTGGGACATATGGATCACATGCAATAAGCCAACGTATAATACAATAGAGTTGTTCATGAGTATAGTAAGGTGCATGGTACCAATCTGGATGCATTGGATCATTGGCATGCGTAAATACGCCTTTCAAAAGTACTATACGCAGTACTGAACCGGCGTCCATAACGCTATGGATTTTTTCACCGCGCGCGTGCAGTAGTTGTAAAATATCTAACTCGCATCCGTTGAGAGCTGCAAGTTGCATGAACGAATGTTGGCCATCAATTAGTATATTCAGAAATTGTTTTGCATCTATGCCCGCTTTATCAGCTTGATCAAAAGCATGCTTAACTGATAAAAAATCTCGATTTTCTAGAGCTGATTGCAAAGCACTATGGAAATCCAGGATTTTTATTATATCTTCGCGAGATTCTTTTTTTGGTTTGGCAGTTTTTACTTCACCAGCTTTAGCTTCTTTACCATCCGGTTTAGACTCAGCTGTTTTTGGAGCTTCGTGCATAGCATGTATAGAACTAATAAAATTAATCAAAAATAAACTGAGTAATAGTATTTTAGGAGACATACATTTCTTTCGAATTATTTTTTTGTTACATATTTTTCAGGCAAAGCTTAGCATTCTTGTTGATAATTACAAGCTGTTGATCGTATTTTTGAGCGCGTTAAGTTTTTTTTAAAACTGTTTGAGCATGATTTTTTTTAGAGTATAGTTTTTATACGATAAAATTTTTGGAAAAATTTTAGATGCTCATGAAATAACAAAAAAAGAGAGAGGGTTATTATGATAGAAAAATTATATCAAAAAATTTTACTGTGCGCTGTCTGTGCAATCGCGTGTAATGCGCACGTCTGTGCTATGGGTCGTGCTACAAGAATTTTAGGGCATGTGCCCGCACAAGCCCCACCGCCAGCGGTGCATGTCCCACCTGCGTACGTACCACCTCAACAACAAGTAAAAGCGCCAAACTGTTCAGCAGAATATTCAATCGCCCACGCCAAGGCAGTCAGAGTTATGAGTATTTTGCAAGATCTTGCAAAGTATACTGATGCAAAAAAACCTGTATTCTCAGATATTCATGTTTATGCTCTTAAATTACTCATAGGTCCTGATTTTATTAAAGACGATACGCGCACCGAAACTGATCTAATGAATTTTTTTAGACTCCCCATGCAAAATTATAATTTTGCGAGCAGCGTATACTCTGAAGTGGGTAAAATTCTGAATGGGTATCAATATGGAGCTATTTCAGGTAATTTTTTAGTTTTTTTAATTTCGTATGCTCCGATGGCTCAAGATATGTTTGCGCACATTACGCGTTGTTCGTCTGAACGATATGGACAATTACATGCATGCATAAAAGTAGCGCGGAATAATATGCGTGATGAAACATATTCTAAAGCTATACAATCTCGCTATACGTCGCCAAAACATTTTTGTGATGTTGCAAATGAGTGTATACCATTACTCGAGAATGCGTTTAGGATATCAAGACACTAATTCTTAAGTTCTCAAAAACTCGAAGAGCGTTTATTTTTACAATAAACGCTCTTCGTACTAAAAAATTAACGACAAGCAAACGTTCTAACAACACATCCGTCTTATCCAATCACAACAACACCAGCTACTTCTTTTTTTTAATCTCTCGGCTGCGTCTGCAGCTCTTCTTTCTTCTTCAATAAACGCTATACATTCTGCCACTGCAGGTTTTGCTCCCGCTGCACCACAAGCGCTTGGGATGCGAAGATCAATGCTGTCTGTGTTAAAGCCATTCGAGGTTAAAAATTTTATCATTGGCAGACTTTTGGCACCGTAAAAAGCAAAGTCCATAGGATGGAATCCACTGATCCTGTTTTTGTTAAAGTTAGGATGACGAAGAATATTTAGTGGGATAGCAAAATTTTCTTCAGGGCACAATACAAGTAAAAAGGTAAGAATTGAAGCATCTATCTCTTGAGTAATGCATGATTTTTCGTCGGTGAGACTAATTTTTTCTGTTCGGTCAAACGCCATGAGTGGGTGAGATATTAACGATAAGAGTATATGGCGGAGACTGCGTTGCTGGGCGGTTGTATCAGCTGCTTCAGCTGCTTCGGTCTTGAGCTCCCTATAGATCTGCGCTGCAGTAAAAATAGGTGCTCTTGGTTCGTCTGTTATAGCTTCATCCCCATTTGGGTCTGCATGTTTTTCAAGCGCGTCGACTGCTGTTTTTTCATCAAAATTTTTCATTGCAGCATAGAGCCTTCGAGTTTGTTCAGTAATCGTTGCGGGATCAGCGTGCATGCCGTCACAGTTGAGTATCGCGCTGGCATGCAAAATAACCATAAGATAATATATATTTTTCTTCACTATAAACCCCTAAAAACTTTTTAAGTACAACATAATAAGTTAACTGTTTACAAACAACATGTGCTTCGTGAGCAAGCACGCGTTGCTGTAGGCTTTGCTGGCTTTTTCTTTTTGTCGTGCGTAGCAGCGGTGACAGCACCTGTGACAGCATGCTCGACAGCATGTTCACCTGCTGTAAGAGCCGCATGCGTAACAACTCCCAAGATTGCGGCAAGAAGAATTGATCGACGAGAAGTATCCAAATATTGAGCAGGTGTTTTGCCGAACTGATCTGTAAACCCAGGGTCTGCTTGATAAGATTTAAGTAATCCTGCAAGATCTGTTTTATTGGTCAGCACAGCAACATGGAGTAAGTGGCACCTAAATTTTTTCCCATCATGGAAAAACCAAGCTGGTTGATTTGGGTTAGCATAATGATATAAAAGTAAGTCGACAATTTTGAGTCTCTTGTCAACAACGTCTTCATCTGTTTCAGCAAGAAAGTAACCAACTGCGTGCCATAGCAATGGTTCAGTATCATCGACTCTTCTTGTACTCTTATTGACGAGCAAAAATCCATTTTCTGCACGATCTCTCATAATATGTTGTACGCGTACATCATCAATATTAAATTCACCAGGGCTTATTATTGTATCGAGGGCACCGTGATCTGCTCGCTCAATCGCTTCAGTCATTGCACGAACTTCTTCGTGGCTTGCAGGTCGAATAGGATCGTACTTTCTTGGCCGCTCAAGTGCGGCGCTTGAGCTAAATGCTTCTTTTACGTCTGATCTACTTAATGTTGTAGCTGCTTTGCCATCGTTACCACCAGCTGGTTTTGCGTCGGGTGCTTTTGGAACCGTAATTTGAAGTCGCCACATGTTATATAGAGGCGTTTGCCAGGTAACAATTATACAGAATGTAAAAAGTATCAGAGAACTCTTTTTTATTGTGCTATATACGTTCATGAGCTGACCTCTTTTTTATGGGTTATGAGAAAATATACGATATATATGAATTATGTAATGGACGTGTCGTGCGCGTATAGTATTTATAAGATCCAATAAAGTTGCAAGAAGAAGCAATATATTTATAGCACAAACTTGCAAATAGGGTATGTATTTTAGCAAACTTGAGCCCGTGCATACGGTTTAGATACGAAAAAAAATAGTATATGTGCAAAAAGAATTATGCGAAAGAGAGTTCTAGAGTTCTATGGTACATAACATACTGAAAAAAATAGTCTGTTTGCCACTCTGTATATTTTTTCTAATGTCAGAAAGTTATAGCATGCGACCACTTGCTTGCACATTAGCGCGTGCGTCTGGCTCGCTTGCCCGCACGTTGAGTGCCCCGGCGGCATGTCGAGTAACAAGACAGGTGCTTGGGACCAATGTGCTTGCGCGCCAATTATCAGGACCGGCAACCGTTGAACAGAGGAAAAGTCTTGAAGCAGACATCGAAGAGCAAGAAGCAGAGCAAAAAAGAGAACAGGCTGTGCACGACACGAAACGTGATACAAAACAAGAAGATACAAGATCGAGTACGATCAAAAAGGGGTTTGGCGCTACGTTAGGCATGATGTTTGCTGGTGTATCGCTTGTGTGGGCTGGGACTGAATATAGAGAACATGAACTACAGCAGATAGCGTTTGATTGTATTGTGGCTTTGGAACATGGTAAGATCCAGGATGATGGAGAAGATATTATTATAAACGACAGCAAGAAAAAAACAGTTATTGGGCGGGCTAAGTTTTTTGAAGCGATTGCACGATATATCATGTCTGATAGCGTATGTACCAATAACTTGAGTCTTGCCTTTGCCCAGTACATAAAAGTACGCGGACGTATGCCATCAAAGACACTGTTATTTTTGTTACTTACGTATGGTTCACATCAAGTAATAATCATTAATGCACTTGTTAGGTCTTTGCAGATTAGGGATTTTCCAAGCAAAGAGTTTACAAATTTTTACGAAGAAAATTTTGAAAAACCACGGGTTGAGACGTGCGAAGGAACAATCAGAAGTGAACATGATCGAACGATAGCCGATCAACTGATCGTGCAAGCGGGATTATTAGAGAATGCATTTACGCAAGGCACAGAGGTTTTCATGTGGGGTACTTACAGAGATCTATCCGGTTCTCAACGACTCATTGTTTCTCGTAATATGATAAAACTAACAAAATTTTTTGCAGATAAAAAAAACGAGCACACGATAAAATTTAGGTACACACGGGAAGATTTTAAAACCATGCAAGAAAAGTATGATGCAGAGCGACGAGCTCGTCGAGCAGTATCTGCTGCTTCTGTGTAGGTCTTGGTCAGTAGTTATTGAACTTCTGTGAAAGCTTCTCTATCCATTGCAAATCTTGATCGGTCAACTCAGCGGGCAAGCCGTCATCAAGAGATGGCGGTTGATTACATATTTGGTAGCGATCAAAATCTGCGGCATTAAATAAGGGCTTGCCTGTAGGTTCTTCTTCTTTTTCTTCGAACATTTCGTGATTTGGGAGTTCTTCATGTACTACAGGTTTTTTGTATACTACGGGGCTGGCAGTCAATGTAGGCTTTACGGCTGTATTATTGCCAGGATGAATATTGTTGTCGTTGGTGGTAGGCTTTTGCGTAACAGCAGGCTTAGATTTGCTTTTTAACGCTGCTTGTTTGTGGTAGTGATTGTGTTCTTTCAGTTTATCAAGTGTGTAAAATTGCTCTGTACATTTTTTACACCCAAAATGTTTGTCGCTTTGCCACAAAGCCCAGTGAACATGAAGTTGGGATAATTCTAAAAAAACAGTTTTGCATCCCGGGCATGTATGAACATTGGTATTACTATTAATTTTTAAATTACTCGTACCTGTAGATAGTATAGGGTGTGCATCATGACGTATTTCACCATTCAAATATTCTTGATGTGCATCTTCTAAAAGCTTTTTGCCCGGACCATCTTGGTAAGCTGTAATAGGTTCCCACTTATACGCTATTGGTTGTTGTTGATTATACGACGGTTTGGGGGGTACTATTTCTTTTTTTACATATATTTGAGATGCGTTTTGCTTGGTTGTGCCCGAGCAAACATGGTTTCTGAGGCTAGCCTTGCGAGTAAAACTTCTCTCACAAATGTCGCAGTGATGGAGAGCAAGTCCTAGATGTGAGCTGATATGACGTTTTGTATTTGTTCGATCAGCAAATTTTTTCTGACAGTGGGGACATACATATGGTGTTTCGCCTGTATGGATGCGTACATGGCGTTTAAGGTCCGATTTTTCAGCAAATTTTTTTGGACAGTGTTTGCATTGCCATGGTTTATCGCCCGTATGTTTTTTCATATGCCTGTTGAGTGAAAATCTTTTATCAAACGTTGCGCCACAATCAGGACACTTGTGTTGTTTTTTATCAGGCGTTGTGTTGTTTTCTATTTCTAAATTGGGCATCTCAGTCGCGTATGTTTCTATGTGTTGTTCGTTGGGCGGTGCGTAAGTATTATGCTGATCTATCGAGAATTGCTTTTGAGGCGCTGCTTTCATGGCAATAAGATCTATCTGGGTGATTTGTATGCTGACACAGGTGAGTAGCAAAAAAATTACAGTATTCATATGGATCTTTCGGGTAATTTCCTGTAAGCATAAAGCACCAAGACTTTTCTTATTATTCCAATTTTGTATACCATAAAACAACTGTAATGGTAATATTTGTTATCTCTCTCTGTATAATAAAAAATAATAAAATAAAAATATTAAAAAATAGTTTGGGACAATCTATGAAAAAAACGAAATCAAAATCATGTATAATGATCTTTGTTATGATGCTGGGAATTACGTACAAGTCGCATGGAATGCTTGATAATCCATGCAAAACTTCACCAGCGTCCGCACGCTTGCCTTTGTTTACTGATAAGTTGCAAAAAAACGTTTCAGGGCTGATTAAGGTCCCTGCGTATGGCCCACAGGGGAGACGCATGCGACGAGTAGAATTTCAAGCGCCTGCAGTCGCTCAAAATTCTGAAAAAAAGCTCTGGGCTATGATCTGCACATTGAAAGAAATAATTTCTGCTCATTATGACCAGAAAAATATGACGCTTGAATTCTTACGTGGTGCTCTTAAACAGGTACTTGCGCAGTACACTATGACCTCTGAAGAAATAAAAATGCTGGGTGTTTTTATGCAAACAAAACTGAGAACAGTTGATCCATCAATGGTGTCACAATTATCATCAGAACACCTGAATTTTTTGAATAGTATACGTGGACTGGATAGCGCTCAACCGTTATCAGAAGCTGGGATAAAAAATATTATTGCTAACGTTCAAAACCTTAAGCCTCATGTGGTTGAAACCAACCACTTTGGTCTAATACTGATTGTATTAGGTGCTATGTTACGTGATCAATCGATTGAGCTACGTTTTCTTCTTGTAAGTGCTGGGTGTTATGTTGTCTATGAGGCTTTAATACCAGTAAAAATATAATTAAAAACAAAAACGATACAGGATAGGGGAAGTAATAATGCTTGGGCGATTTTTTTTGGTACTGTTCTTGGTTGGGGTCATAATAACAAGTGCTATAGGATTAATGGGTCTGAAAAAAAAGTATGATAAACAGGAGCGGAACATGCATGAAATAACGCTTGTACATAAAGCAATTGTTCAAGAATCTGATTGGCTGAATATCGCCCGACCACTTACAGAAAAAGATCTTGCGGGCAGGATTATTTTACTCGATTTTTGGACCTTTTGTTGTATTAACTGCATGCAGGTGGTTCCAGACTTACAGTATCTTGAAGAAAAGTTCGGTGATATTTTGACCGTGATTGGGGTGCATTCGGCAAAATTTAAGAACGAAAAAGAGCGGGATAATATTAGATCAGCTATCGTGCGCTATAACATAAACCATGCTGTAATTAACGATAAAAATTTTGTTATATGGCAGAGTTTTGATGTGCATGCATGGCCGACGCTAATTTTGATAAGTCCCAATGGCAAGATCGAAAGTGCTTATTCAGGAGAGGGGCACCGGGAAGACTTGGCTCGTGATATAAATAATATTATAAAAAAATATACGAGCGAGAATAAAAAGATTAATAATATCCCGTTACCCATAGAGTTAGAAAAAAATAAAGAACCTGACACGATCTTAAAATTTCCGGGCAAGCTTGCGTTTGTTCAAGACTATCTGGGCCAACAGGTCTTGTTTATTTCAGACGCCGGACATAATAGAATTTTGGGCGTACGATTAGATAAAAAAGATAATAAAAATACGGGTGAGATTATTTTAGAAATAGGCTCTGGAGTTATTGGTTTGCGTGATGGTAATATTGAGCAAGCCCAATTTAATGCGCCACAGGGGCTTTTATACGATAATAAGAATAATATTTTATATGTCGCTGACACGCATAATCATGTCATAAGAAAAATAGATCTGAGTGAAAAAAAAGTAATAACGATTGCAGGCACCGGTCGCCGAGGGCAAGCACAGGTATATAAAAATCATAACGCGCTAGATATCAGTTTGGCTTCGCCATGGGCTCTGGCGTTTTTCCCGTCACACGATTATATCGTGGTTGCAGGAGCGGGGACGCATCAATTATTGACATATAACATACGTGAAAAAACGATAAGCACGTTTGTCGGTAACGGGTCTGAATCGATTCGTGATGGAATTTTGCCTGATAATACCATGGCCCAGCCAAGTGGTCTGAGCGTCTCGGGTGATATGTTGTACTGTGTTGACTCAGAAACAAGTTCGTTACGTAAAATAGATATGCACGGAAATATTACGACGCTTGTGGGTACGGGACTGTTTGATTTTGGGTATGCGCAAGGGCCCAGGGGTAAGGGTTTGTTACAGCACCCATTGGGAGTGTGTGCGTTAGATCAAGAAATCTATATTGCTGACTCGTATAACCATGCGATACGTAGGTTTAATACTACAACGGGAATATTATCGAATTTTAGTGGCAACGGGAAACCTGGAAGAACGCTCGGGTCGATTGCCAACACATGCTATAACGAACCGAATGATATTGTGTACGGTATGGGCAAATTTTATATTGCTGACACGAATAATCACAGAATTCTTGTGCTCGATCCTGAACAAGATAGCGTCTTTGTACTTGAGATTGTCGTATCTCAAGAATTAAAAAAAGTATCGCGTACCCGTACGGTATCTCAAAATTTGCCCAACTGTATTGTACAAAAACCTGTTATGGTGATAACGAAAAAATCGATACCCGTTATGGTACATGTGCAAGAAAATTTTAAAATAAACCCAACGGCACCGTCGTGGTTGGCGTTTTTCAAAAATGGCCAAATGGTGCAGGAGTACGTACCATCTGAGATCATGAAAAATAGTATTATGCTTCCCAAGTTAGAAAAAGAACATGAGTATCGACTGCAAGGGACCGTATATTATTGCAAAGATATCGAAGGTTCGGTTTGTTTGCTCGAAAGTTATGATCAAAAAATTATATCTCGTCATGATGGTCGTGATAATACTGATGGGACCGTAGAAACGATTGATATTTTTGTTGGGAGTAAACGTTAGCAAAAAAAATTAAAAATTTTTTTTATGATACAATAGCTCGTATTGGTTTTATAAACACATTGATTAATAAATAATTAATAAATTTGGGAACAATCATGAAGAGCATGAGTATAAAAAAAATATACATACAAAGATTTTTTTTGCGGTGAGCGTTCTGGTCTTAGTTGTTACTTCTGGAGTCTTGTTTCACCAGTGGCGTCGGTCGATTTTCTATACAGGGGAACCTGTTGTGACTGAACAAAAAATTGTTCAGAAATTGTATCAGCTCATGAAAGACGTGCACGAAGTTTTCCAAGCACATGATATTCCGTACTGGATCGATTGGGGAACCTTGTTGGGCGCTGTTAGGCATCAAGGGCTTATCCCATGGGATGACGATTTGGATCTTAGTGTAGAACTCAAAGATGAAGAGAAGCTTAAAACCTTGGGTCAAATATTTCAAAAACTTGGCTACGGGTTTATTCCGACGGTTATTGGGTATAAAATTTTCTATTTAGATGGTGAAAAGCTTAATTACAAAAACGAAGACAGCAGGTTTCCGTTTTGTGATATTTTTCTCAGAGAACGAAAAAACGGGAAAATTTATTACGTTTCACGGCACAAGCGTAAGCATCTAGTGTGGGGGCATCGTGACGGGGACGAGATTTTTGTGACTGATCAGGAAGTGTATCCAGTAAAAGAATATCGCTTTGGCGAACTTACATTACATGGCCCGCAAGACCCTCTGCCGTATTTTAACGCAATCTTTGGGAACGATTGGAATGAGATTGCGTATCAAACAATAAATCACCGAGGCCGGCTTGCCAGAAAAGTGAAAAAGACGCTGACTGATCACGATAGAAAGCCTGCGTTACCAACAGAACCCTTACTGGACAGAGTCACAACTGTGGCTGGTTAATGGTCCTGGATGTTCCAGGTAGGTGTATATCCAGCTGATTTTGGGCTGGTGAATGGTTCCCAAGGTTTCAAGTAGGTTTCTATGCAATTGAAGAAAAAGTTTTTGAACTCTTTATTTTTTGATGTCAAAACCATCAGAGCTACAGAAAACCCAAAACTTGTTTGAGCGTCGGGTGATGCTTGTTGCCCAAACAAATATATAATAACCCCTTGATGCTGTTTAAGCGCAGCAAGATGTAATGCCGGTTCTTTGTATTCTCCCAAGGGCATATTGATATCGCTTATAAAAGGACGCAATGAAGCTACTGTTTCTAGCTCTCCAGCTAGTATTGCATCGGCGAATTGTTGTTCGTAGCTTGGTGGTGTTACGGCTGTACTTGCTCCGGCATCTTTAGCTTCTTGAGCTTGAGCGTGAGCTTCTGGTGCGGTCATGCTTAAAACTTGTGTTATTAAGCTGAGTGAAAACATGCAGGTAAGAAAAAAAATGGTCATCGTAATCTCCCTGTTTACGCTATGAATATAGATGTTCATATTCGAACAATGTAGCGTACTTGTTTTGTAAAAATCAATGAGTTTTTAAAAAAATGTCATACCAGTTGTGTACTGAGGTTTGGTATACGTGTTAAGATAGAGCGTATGTAAAAATAGTATTTGTGACGTGTGAAAGGGTTTGTATGTTTAATAGATTATTATTGGTAAGTATCGTTAGTTTCATGAGTCTTGGTGCAGAAACGCCACGCCTAGAAAGTAAAGCTCATGATAGTAAAAAAATAGTTGTTTCAAAAGACATGAACCCCTTTGAAACATCAAAATTTGCACCCTGGTCATTTACGAATAAAAAAAATCTTATTGTCCAGTGTACATGGCTTCGTGGTGGGACATTAGAGCGTGAACGAGGGGTGTTTGTTACTGCTTTTACTGAAGCATATAAAAAATTACGTCTTGAACAACTTTTTACCCCGCAACAGGCTAAAGCTTACGCAGGGGTATCGGTACCTGAAACCGGTTATAAAACGTTAACTAAAGCGTCGCTCGATCAATTACAAATTCATACACCGGTCTGTTTAGAAAAGTTTTTACATGAAGCATTTGATGATGAAGTGATCGATGTTAATGATGCAAAAAAAGAAATTTATATGGTCTCGGCATCAATTAATGGAAAAGTTGTTGGTTTTGCAGCATGCAACCCAACAGAAGTTCCGGGACAGGTGTATATGAGACAACTGGCGGTTAGCCCAGAGCATTGGCGTACGGGTATCGGTAAAATGCTGATGTATTCGGTTTTTAGAGTTTTACCCAACACCAAACACTTGATTCTTGCCGTTAGAAGACTTAATGCGTGTGCGCGTGATTTTTATGCAGCAATGAACTTTTCTGAATGTGATTATATGTACGAAAAATTGGTTGCCGAAAAGTATGTTGGGTTGCAATTTATTGTTCCTAATACGCTTTATTTTGATCAAGACACGATGACCTTTCAAAAACAGCCATATCTTGCATGGCAGTCGGCGAATAAATAAGTTTATTAAAGAATTTTAGTGAGAAACCCTTTTTGATACGGGATAAAACGATTTTTTTATCTACAAAATGGAGGTCCATTGACCGATAGAGGTATACTACTAAAAAGAAGTTCTTTGCACAGGAACGTACGCGTGAATTTTAATCGCTTTGTTTGAAAGGGGTAGTATGTCAGTAAAAAGAATGGACCTTGCTTGGGTATCGGTTCGCAATATTAAAAAATCAGCAAAATTTTTTACCCAGGCGCTTGGACTAGAAGTCGCAAGTGGTGGTGAAGAGTTTGGGTGGATTGAGCTTGTTGGGAAAGATGGAGGGTTGGTGTTGGGGCTTGGTGAAGAAAAAGATAAAGAAAGTCCAGTACAACCGGGAAACAATGCGGTTATTACGATGACCGTTGATAATATTAAACGATCAAAGACGGCATTTCAAAAAAAGGGCGCGACGTTTATTGGTGATATCTTTGAAGTGCCTGGAAAGATAAAAATTGCAATGTTTCAGGATCCTGATGGAAACTATTTTCATCTGGTGCAAGAGCTTGATAAATAAATTTGAGTAATAAAATTTTTAAGAGCCTCTGGATTTTTCCAGGGGCTTTTTTTATTGTACACGTTTTTGTCTTTTATTTTTTTCGATTGCCCTGTACACTTGAGCACTTAATTTTGCATATGTATTTTAAATTTTATAGTTAGGGGTTAATCGATGGATTCAGTTATTTTATTAGAGCATGCACATAAAGCCATGCAACATGCTTTTGCGCCGTATTCACAATTTAAAGTTGGTGTTGCATTATTGGGCAAAAGCGGGAAGCTGTATTTGGGATGCAATGTAGAAAATGCTTCGTATGGTGGGGCAATTTGTGCAGAGCGCGTCGCTGTTTGTAAAGCAGTGTCGGAGGGCGAGCAAAGTTTTCAAGCTATTGCCGTTGTTAGTTCGAGTGGCGATTTTACGTATCCGTGTGGGATCTGTCGCCAATTTATGTCAGAATTTGGGCTTGGTATACACGTAATATTTTCGAATGGCAAAGAGATCAAAGAAAGCGTGCTGGCAGAATTGTTGCCGAATTCGTTTTATCTCGGTTAGTTTTTATTTAATTTTATCAAAAAAAAGGGGAAGGCTCAGCCTTCCCCTTTTTTTTGATATGATTTTGTATTATTTCTTACTTATTTTTTATTTGCACACGCTGCAATTGCTTTTATTACCCCAGGATGTCTTCTATTCCAGGTGTTTTGTTTACAAACAAAATGTTCGCTAAAATCAATATTTTTTGCTTGATGCATTTCCAGATGTGCTCGAGAAATTTTGTGCATGCAACCACATTTAGGTTCAGAACATGTGAGCCAACATGCGCATGCCTTACACAACCAATAGCTGTCAGCCCCAACAGCTTCAGCGCCTTTTGAAGATAGCGTCAATTCGTACCATTCCTCACATGATGTGCATTCTGCTGATAGAGTGACCCTTGTTTTATGTCCAGAGCCTTTTTTCTTTGGTCCTGCTTTTGTACCTGCGCTAACTTTGTATCTTTTACCAGCAACTTGTCTTGCTTCTCCACGGGCTACGCGGCTTCTTTTTGAGCCAGATATTCCTGCTCCTGCTTCTCTTGGTGCAGGCGTTTTTCTTTCACCTTCACCATCTGGAATCGTGACTTCAGGCTCGTGTATTGCTGTTGGTGTTACTGGGACAGATACTGCTTCTTTCTTTTCTTCTTTTTCATCGTTATTTACAAAATTAACACCATCAGCGATAGTTCCTTCTGTGTCTACGAGAGAGTTGTCGGGTGCTACAAAACTTCTTTCTAATGCTGTAATAGCCTCTAAAAGACCGCCAGATTCTGTAATACTTGCAAACTGCTTAAGAGTATCTCCTAATAATCCCCTGAGTGGCGATTTTCCATCAGGTCCCGAATTTGAATCTCGCAAGGCATTTTCTATTGCTGCTTTTTTTAGTATGCGTTGTTCTTTAAGTTTCAGGTGTTTGCAGACTTTTAGGCATTCACAAGCTTTCAGGTGTGTACAGTCTTTTAGGCGCTTTGTGATTAGTTGACCATCTTCTAAGGCATCAGTGTAAAAACCTGGACCAGTAAGTGCTGTAAATATTAGTTGGTCCATAGAAAAAACAACGTTTGTAGAGAGTGCTAAGAGCGCACAAAATAATAGACCAGAAAATATGCGAAAATTCATAAAAACCTCCATAACTATAAAAACTATAAAACGCGCTCATGTCCTTCTTAATGTGCTATATGTTTTATAATTGTATTAAATTTACACAAATTGTCAAATATGATTTATTTAAGGTATGATTTAGAAAATTTATGGATAGCTTTATTATTGATTAATGTTAAGAAATTATAAAAATAGCGATTTTTAGCATCAAAAATTCAAAATTTATGCGATTTTTAATGTCTATTGATAAAAAATTGCTAAAATATGCAGTTTGACGCTTTTAAAAATAATCTATAATATATAATTATGTATTAGTAATAATTGTTTTGTTGTGTGCCGTGAACCGGTTTTAGAAGTGTCTGATGATCGGTTATCACGGACTGGATTATCTGCGAGATTATATAACGAGATTATATAAATGGAGGTTTATCGTATGAAGAAGTTTAGTATGTTTTATGCGCTTGTAAGCGTATGTATATGTCTTGGTTTGCTCAGTGAAACCATAACGCTTGAAGCAGCCGCTCGTCAGGCTGGTCAAGCTGGTGCCAAGCGTAGACGTTCTGAAGAGCATAGGAATCCAGGCGGCCAAGAAGCTGACCGTGGTGCTGGACTTAGAAGACGTGTTGATGAACACGCGGTCCCAGCTGGTCCGGGTGGTCAAGGTGCCGCTGCCGCCCAAGATGACGAAGATGACAAATCTGATGGCGAAGGTAAAGAAGAAAAAAAAGAGGCTTATGACGGCAAAGAAGAAGTAAAGCGCGCTGGTGATGGTAAGGCAGAAGAAAAGCCTGCAGCTAAACCGCTGATAAAAACTATCGAATGCCCTATTTGTAATGAAAATTGTACTGATGTCGATAAAGACGACAACAAATTAATGGTTTCACTTTTGTGTCAGGGTAATCTTGAGCATGAGTTTTGTTACGACTGTATAAAAACATGGGTTGCTACAAAGCCATCATGTCCAACATGTCGGGCTGCTTGCAGTAAAGAGCATGTTGACGACATGTTGACTTATTCTCAATGGACACGAGCAATAAAAGCAGATGACTCTTTATTCGTGAAAGACCATATTAAAGATGACATCGTAGACGATGAATTTTTTTCTGAGACTCTTCCTGTACATAAAGCGATTGACGCACGAGCAACAAAAATACTACTTTTTTTTCAAACATTCGGTTTCGATGGACTAAAAAAACTTGATCTTGATGACGATTTCCTTTCGTTTATTGGCTATGCTGTAAAACATGGTCTGCACGATTTTGTAGCAGCTCGTTTTAGTAATAAAGAATTTAAAGAATGCTATCTGACTTTGTTAAATTCGCATGGGTATGATTGTAACGATCTGGATGAAATGTTTAAAAAGTGTGATAACGCTTTTTTAAAAAATATCTGTGGGGAATTTTTTCCTCCACCTTCTTGTCGAGATCTGCCTTCTTGTCGAGATCTGATTAGTAAGGCTATTGCTTTGTCTGTGGAGTATAAAAATTATGAGATCTTAGAATTTATGCTTATACATGATCTGCAGAACTGTAATCGCAATAGTCTGGAAGAATTTCAGCAAGTAGTAGGACATGTATTGAAAGAAGATAATCTTACGAGCGCCTTAAAGTCTGGACATGACAAAATAATTGGATTGTTGTATACGCTTTTTGTTGAGAAATTGCGTGCAGTTCTGAAAAATGCTGGAGCTGTACGCGAGCTCCCTGATATCATATGTTATAGTTTTGCAGAGACCGTGTTATCTAGTTTGGCTTATTTAGCACCTGTCCCTTCGGATGCTGGGCCGGCAAGAGACCAAAAGGCAAGATTGTTTAACGGGTTTATAGTGTTTGCTCGAGGGGTACATGCCTTACTACAAGAAATCGTACAAGGGAATTATTGGCTTTTTCGTGCAGGAACTGTGAAAGAATCTTTTGAAAAGTGTGTGGTTCGTGGATTTGGCGATGGGATGTTCATGGCGACATCGTCAGGAAGC
>Ga0207075_1034_pt1 | contig 34184 bp, 29 predicted proteins | sample Alteio_BWMinHeat_64_FD_153587 | JGI IMG/M metagenome (GOLD analysis project Ga0207075, IMG submission 153587) | Enriched cells from forest soil in Barre Woods Harvard Forest LTER site, Petersham, Massachusetts, United States -... | ecosystem: Environmental > Terrestrial > Soil > Temperate forest >... | reverse complement strand
GGAAACTTTTCCTTTCAGAGCTTCGCGTCAAGCGGATAAAATAAGAGAAAGGCTCAGTTGGGAACCTGGATGCCTTGATGGTTGTAGCCTGAAGCCTAAGGGAATGCATATAAAAACTTTTAAACACCTAACTGCTAAGCATAACGCATTGGTTATGCAAGCTATGGCATGGTTCGGAGAACGATGTAATATTATAGGTGAATCTTTTGAAGATTTTATATAAAAATATTTTTCAAAATACAGTTTGGTCATCTCATTGTTATTTGAAAAATATTATACAAATCACTAACCCTAGCAGAATCCAAATTAACACTTTTATTGAATTTATAGATTCTAATATTTCCGATCTAAAATCTTCATCAGAATCACATGAGTCTTCGGGCTCTTCTTCATCGTTGTCATCAAATTCATCTGTCATAAAAAAACCACTTTGATTGTATAGTTAATATTTTTGCCTAGGTTATAAAAGAAAAATAATCATTAATTCTTTCAAAAAATTCACTTTTCATATGATTATTATGCTTTTATAATTTTTCAATAACTTGAGTTGAATATATGTGGATCACGTTTTATCATTTTTGAAACAAGCGGCGATAATTCCGGAATATTCAATTTTTTCTCGAGTGCAGTAATCTTCCCCATGATTTTAGTTGGAGACCATGACTTTGCTGAAATATTGATCTTAAGATCTACCAGCTTAAATAAAGAACAACGCCTTAGTTTTTTGTCGTGCAAACATTTAATAAAGCCGATAATTTCAGATGTTAGAAAATACAAATATCCTAAGGAGAGAAGTAATGCAGTCAAAGTCCACTCTTTTTCGAAAACTTTACTTATAAAATAAAATGGCAGCCCATACAGCAACCAACTCATTGAAAGGGTAAAAACCTTATCTACTATTAAATTATAACAGTGCTCCAAAAAAGTTTTTGGAGGAAGATTTAATATTCTGCTGGGGCTACTTCCATAGAAAGCAAAATCACGATAATTGTTTATGTGAACTCTAAGGTATGGATTAATTATATACCATTCAAAAGTTGGCGATGAAAAATAATTAATACTTAAATACCTAGAAATAATGTTTTCTAAACGTGATGTGTCTAGAAAGAAAACATCATTCGACCATGGATAAAGTAGGTTGTTTCCCCAATTAAAACATTCGTAAAAATGTATTGTTTGCTCGTCTTTCCCCCAATTTAAGGTAATTTGCAAATCTAATATCAGAGCTATGACTTCGTCAATATCTTCTTCTGATAGAAAATAGGGTTCTAAGGTGTTTTCAGAGTGCGCAAAAATTTCGTCTATGACGCATTTTGCAAAACGATTAGCAGGACGGGAAAATTCTCTATCAATTTTTACGTATGCTACTTTTTTTACTTCTTTCATAACTGCTTACTTCTTTCGCTACAAACTCAATTTCTGTACTTATTGCATCGCCTTTATCCATAAGGTTTAGATTGAATCAATTATTTAGTTAGATTAATCATGGCTCAACATTAGAATATAGCATGCTGCATTTTAAAATGCCACTTATCGGGCGTGGCCTAATTGGGTGCGCAACTGTTTACTGTCTTAATGACAAAGAGACATCCCAACCTAGTCAAAATTGGCAAAAGAATAAGAGAAATCCGAAAGCAAAAGGGGTATTCTCAGGAAGCTTTTGCTGCCGAGGCTCAACTGGGGCGCACCTATATGGGTAGGATTGAGCGTGGTGAGCAAAACGTATCTATTCAGAATTTAATTCAAATTGCTCTAACCCTTAAGGTTGAGGTGGGAGAACTTATCCCTTCCCTAAAGCAGCTATCCAGCCCCTTTTAATCCTTTTATATATGAATAATTAAGCTGTCAAACACATCTATATCCAAACTCCGCCCCAATTTCTTCTTTTTGGATGAATGATTTAAACTATACCTAAACGTCCCATAATATTTATAGGAATACCATTAAATGCCATCTGTCGGAACTTTTTTAGACCTGTTAGAAGCCGTCTCTAGGCGAGACTGGTCTTCTATTGAACGTATAGGAAAAGCCGCAGCTGAGGAAGAAAGAAAAAGAAAACATTTTCAAGCTGCCCATAAGATATTAGAAGCTCTGGAGGTAGCAACATCACGCTTCAGCTTGCAGGATACAATTGGAACTATAGCATCTCCGATATTGCCTATTAATGGAAAACCTTCTGAGCTTCTAGAAGAGGTAGAGTTAGATGGTGTTTCAAACCTTGTTCTTGATAAAAAATTAGAACTTCAACTAGATGAACTGATTGGTGAATGGAATCACGAAACAAAGCTGCGAGAAAAAGGGCTATCCCCTAGACGGGTTATATTGTTGCATGGTCCTCCAGGTTGTGGAAAATCCCATTTTGCAAAATATTTGTCAAAAGAACTCCAGATGCGTCTTTTCATAGTGCGATTTGATTCACTTGTTTCATCCTATTTAGGAGAGACGGGTTCTAATTTACGTGAAATATTTGACTTCATTTCAAAAAATAGATGTGTATTGTTTATTGATGAACTTGATGCAATTGCAAAACTTCGTGATGATAAAAATGAACTTGGAGAACTTAAAAGAGTAGTTATATCTTTACTTCAAAATTTAGATTCTATTTCAGGAAACTCAATTGTAATATCGGCTACAAATCACCCCCACATGCTTGATTTAGCTATTTGGAGACGTTTTGAAGTAATATTTGAATTGATGCCACCTCTTGCAGCTGAACGTTGCTCATTATTTGAATATTATTTAAATAGTGAAATACCCAAATCAATTCAGAACTTACTTTCTTTGTCTACCGAAAATATGACCGGGTCAGATATCGTTCAAATTTGCAAATCAGTTAAACGGCGAGAAGCGATTCACTCGTTGAGCAACCAATCATTTTCTCCTCTTTTCATGTGTATCATCGAGTATTTAAAACGTTTATCTCCAAGCATATCAAATAAAGTTGATGAAAGAAGAGTATTTGCGGCACTTGCTCTAAAAACAGTTTGCGATAATGATTTTTCATTTCAGGAACTCGAGCATATTTCTGAAGTTCCTCATTCCACTATTCATAATAGATTTACAAAATGGACTCTCGAAAAATGTCAGTCGAAGATTTAAGACCTCACTTAGAATTAAAAGATCACCGAACAATAGATGATCGTATTTTTAAAGGGGGTGGCGCAAGTGGGTATACCCGCAATAATTATAATGAGCATGCTAATCATATTTTAAAACAAGCGAAAACACTTAAAAAAATATTTGAAGATGTAAAAAACAAGGATGTTAGTCGAAGATATTTTAGACTTGAGATTCCAGAGGATCATAATATCTGGAATAGCGAAGGAAAGAAAATTCAAGAAGATTTGATGAGCACTATTGTAGGAACCCCAAAGCAGAATGTTGTTCACTTAAGTACTCTTTTTGATTCTTTTGATAGTTTAATTAGGCAATTAGAAACATACGGAAAATCAAAAGATCACACAGGAAAAACAAAATTTTCTATCATAGATAGTGTTGAGAAAATTCCTGCTTCAGAAAAAATAAGCATAGGACTTAAAAAGCTTATAGATTCTAATACCTATCAAGGAGAAGCGCTATTAACTTTATTCGATGATTTACCAAGAAGTGAGCTCCCTGCAATATCCAATGAAATTAAATCTTATTTACAAGCAAATGGTGGAGATATACTTTCTGAGGGTTATTCTAATTCAGGGAAGTTGATTCGCATTAAGGCTAAGAAAGATTCAATAAAACAACTTGCAGAAGTCTTTATTTATATTCAATCAGTGGATTCTGTGGATGATATTCTAACAGATTCATCTGTTCGCGGAGAGAGAATTGAAGATTCAGTAATTGTCTCACCAAATAATTCTTCTGCTAAAGTATGTATATTTGATTCTGGAGTCGTTAAAAATTCACGATTTATTTCGGGAAGTATAATTGCACATGAAGAACCCTTTGGTCCACCTCATGAACCTACACATGGAACTTTCGTTGCTAGTAGAATTATTTTTGGCAATTCATTAAGGGACGACGTCTCTAAAGGTCATTTATATCCCGATGTGAAAGTTTTAAGTGTATGTATGCTTGGTCATGATGGCATAGGAAATCGTAGAGAAATTAAACCCGAAGAATTCGTTAAGGTCATAAGAGACACAGTAGAACGTTGGTATAAAGAAATTAAAGTTTATAATATATCAATGAACTTCATTAACAAACATTGCCCCACAGCCACAATAATAAAAGATGCCGAAGTAAGCATTTTGGCAGCTGAAATTGATTATCTAATAAAAAAATACAACGTTATATTTGTGTTAACAACTGGAAATTATACTCCAGCAAATGGAAAACCCTATCCTTTATATTTTGCGGATGAGGAATGTAGATTATTTTATCCAGGCGAATCTGTTTTTGGATTAACTGTAGGTGCTGTTTCCGATAGAGAAAACCAGGGAAGCATGACAGTAAAAAATAGTCCTGCTCCATTTACCCGAAGAGGCCCCGGATTTAATCAATTCCGCAAACCTGATTTGGTAGCCGAGGGAGGAAACCTTACTGCTAACGGTAAAGATTTTGCAGATCTGTCCGTTGCAGGGATCGGAGGAGATGGGTGCAGTTTATCTTATGGAAGTGGTACAAGTTATGCGGCTCCTCTTGTCTCAAGATCCGCAGCCAAATTATTTGAAAGTTTTCCTGATATTCGAGCTGAGCTAGTGAAGGCACTCTTATTGCATTCTTGTAGTATAAAACCTTTGAATACTTCTTCTATAGATAATGAAATCATTACTAAATTAGTAGGCAACGGCATATCTCAACAACCAATGCTATTAAATTCTGACAGATGGAACCAAAATTATATATATCAAGGTATAATTGGTTATAGAAAAATTTTACGTCTACCTATTTATATCCCACAAGCCCTAACCTTAAGAAAGGGAAGACGAAAATTAAAAATTAGCTATACTCTAGTTTTTTTCCCTGAAACAAGCAGAGTACTAAAAGAAGGTTATTGTAAAGCACATCTAAGAGTTAACCTCTCAAAACGGGATGCAACAGGAAATCTCAAACCTATATCAAACGATAAGTCCCAAAATGTAATAAATGATAAGTACTGCAGTATAGTTCGAGGAGAAAAGGAATTTTCCAGCGGTGTTTCTCATGGCGATTGGGAGATATCCATTGAACTTTTATCTCGTTGGATGTTAAAAGAACAAGAACTTTCTTTCGCATTGGTCCTCACTATTTCAGATCCAAAAATGGAAAACAACATAGATATTTATAATGCTATTAGCAATGAAACCCAAAATAGGTTTCAGGATTTTGTTGCAGTAAGGGAGCAACAGAGAGTATAGAAACCATATGGACTAAACAGATCTATACAGGATGTATTATGCAACGATATGAACAAACTAATTTACCTAAGCAGCCAAATAGTATCTACGTTTGTTGGCTAGATATAATGGGAGCTAAAGCTATTTTATCAAGAACATTAGTAGTTGGCGCGACCTTTATAGCCAGGCTTCATAAAATTTCATTAAATGCTCAATCAACATGCGGAAATAAAGTTCGCTTATATCCAATGATCGACGGTTTATACATTACCTGTGAACGAAAGGAAGATCTCGAGTCCTTTTTAAAAATGGTCTTCAACAATCTCAAACAAATTTTTATAGAAACCCCTGATATTCAGTATAAATTTATTGTTAAAGCTTCGATTGCTTTTGGACCAGTTATCCAGGGTTTTGAAATCAGGGATGAAGAAATAGTAAAGGGGCAGTATAAAGAATCTCTTTTATTTGGCATTGCAATGGTACAAGCATTTGAAGGAGAACACGAAGCTCCACCTTTTGGCGTATTTATTGATGAATCAGCAAGGGCATTTGCTCCAACCACTACATCACCTTATCCCGTTAAGTGGTGGACATGGTTTACTCAGGCTCAAAACAATGAGACTGATAAGCTTTTGGAACAACTAAAAGCTTATTTTGATTGGTGCAAAAAAAGGTCTTATGCAATCGATTATCCTATTGGTAGAATTGAACATCACTTAGAGCAGGCAACGCAATATTTTGGGTTACTAAAAAATTAATATTTTTAAGCTAGGTGAAAATATATTTTAAGGTATTGTTTCAGGGGCTTTTTTGGGGGCTTAATTTAAAATCACATTCAGAATATCTTTTAATTTCAACGAATTAACCTTTCAACTCAATTCCCGCCGCCTCCAGATATTTTCACTCCGTGAAAATATCTGATCCTGCGAAGCTAACATTCTCCCTAACTCCTACCTCTCTTCAAATTTCCCCGTAATTTATTTAAAATCGCCTTACTTGAAGCACTTAGCGCAGCAGGACTATTCGCGTGTACGTCTATCTCATCAAAAGCCTCTCGACCCCAGACAAAAAATATATTGGCTTAACCACTAATTTGAAGCAGCGACTTGAAGAACACAATCGTGGAAAATCTTTCCATACTTCAAAATATTGCCCATGGGAATTAATCAGTGCCACCTGGTTTCAAGATAAAGAAAAGGCCAAAGCATTTGAAAAATTTCTAAAAATGGGCTCTGGCCATGTATTTGCTAAAAAGCATTTTTGGTAGATGACTTCATTGTTATCTTCTAGCTGGCAATTTACTTTCTTCTCCATTTGCGTCATTAATGCTTTTTTTAATAAGTTGTAGTAGTTAATATGCATAACCGCTGAGTCTTCTTCTTTTAGCAGCTGATTCGCCGTCTGAGCCGTTATCTCTATCATGCTTTTCTGCTACTACTGGTACTGCGGGCTTTGCGAACCAACATTCTGCCGCAGGTTGTAAAATGTAAGCGGCTATGTCGTCTGAGCCGTTATCTCTGCCATGCATTTCTGCTACTACTGGTGCTGCGGGCCAACATTCTGCATCAGGTTGAAAAAAGGAAGCGACTACATCGTCTTCATTTATCGCCACTGCTTCAACTATCTCGCAAGCAGGTGCTTTATCCAATAAAGTATCCAGTTTGCCGCAGTGACTTTTTAAACCGACTCCCAGTGTATTATTAAGGTTGATCACGTTGACTGCAGTTTCTTCTGCCTGCGATTCATGATGTCCATGACAAAAAGTAAACGGTAAGAATCTCAACAAGCCTTGCCTTTCTCTATTCCACGTTATTTTCTCTATAGGAGCATCTAACTCAGAATAGGATTCTATACTCGCTAATTTAACTACGGAAAACAATTCTCCCACCTTATTTGCATCAACATACTCTTTAAATTTTTCATTGATCGCGTCAATTACAGCACTCACTTTGTTCATTATATCTTTGACTAATTCAGGATTATTATCTAAGTCACTCTGAGTGAGATTGAAATCAAATGCAAATGGTATACCAAATAAATTTGCCAGTCCTTGAATGCAATGGAATCCAATGGGTGCATGAGAATAAATTGTCATTTCTCTTACACCCTGAATCTCTTTAATGCTATACGAAATGACTTTTAACATTTTTTTATGAATTTGAACTAATTCTTCTACTTTTTTTTCTGCTTCTGCTTTTTCTTCTGCAATACAACCATTATTCATTAATTTTAACAATCTGATACCTGATTGAATGCAACGGTGATCAATAATGACTGACAAAAATTTGCTACGATCAGCTCTTTCCCAATATCTTCTAGATTCCATATCGTGATTAGACAGTAATATTTCGACCGGCACACCTGCATCATGTAATTTCTTTAAAATTTTGTAAAGAGAATAATCATCGAAGCGATCAAAAACGGTATCCCCAATGAGTCGTATTAATACTTTAGATTGCAGGATAACAATATTTTCTATAATGCTATCAATTTCTATAATATCTTCTCTTGTAAGAGAATCTATCCTTTTGCAATAAATTTCAACTAATCGATCAAAGGCAGCCGTATCCATAGATATGACCTGACGACGAATTAATAAATGAATTAATTTAATTGCATTAGCATGCAAATCACCAATCGTAATTTGATCGCCTGGTTGCGCTATATAATCTGGATCCACAGACGGATATTTAAAAATATCAACGGTTTCTGACAGATGCATTGGACCTGGTAATGCCATTGTTTCTCTTGATTAACTATCTAGTAGACTTATAATAATATAATAGAATCAATATAATATTCACCAAACTTATGACAAACGCTTATATTTCAGAGACGAATGGTAATTACGGATGTTTTGAGAAGGTCAATTCGCCTTTTTTCACTGCGACATAAATGGTATCGTGATGTTTTAAAAATACCAGTAGAAGTGCAAGATTACACTCATAGTTTTTCTTCATCCTTAAAACGTTCTGTGCGGAATTCTCCTGACCCGCGGCAGCGGGTAAATTTGCTAGCCCCGCGTGTAGTCTGCGAAGCAGACGGAACGTGGGGTTTTAGAATATAATCACGTACAAGCCGCGGTAGCGGCGTGACTTAGTTGCCCTTAAATAATAAAAATAGGATATTAGCGTTAAACGGATTTCAAGGAAGAAAAAATGAAACGAAGTTTACTAACTTACTTCTCGCTTGCTTCAACCCTTTTTGTCTTCCCTATCGTCCCTGTACAAGCAACACCTTGCACAGACGGTACCATCGTCATTTCAACACCAGGGGCAGTTGTCCAAGCAGACGCAACGCATAACTATCAATTCAATATTGCATCAGGTTCTCCAGCAACATTACAAGTCATAAACATGGCACTTTGCGGAGATACAAACACGTTTTCCATCGAAAATATCGGTAACGTAACTGGTAACCTTGTTCAGTATGAAGGAGGCCTTCACAATTATACCTATGGTGCCATTTCTCTTTTGGGCAATGATGCTATTCAATTTGTGCCTGATTCCATGAACAATCAAATCAATGATTTTTATGCGCCAATAACATTGGATGCGCAAGAAGGAACAATCACTTTTCTTCCTGCTATCAATGGCGTGGGAGTCACTTTCAGTCAGGATGTCACCAGCATTACTGCCGCGAGTATAATAGGAACTGATGCACATACCACGATGAGTATTATCAGTAATAACAGTTCACAAACCATTATTGATGCCGCCATTTCCAATGTTGACTCCTTAAATACGAGCGGCGTGGAAAGTGTGCTATTTTCAAAAGACGTCACGGTTAATAGCGTTTCAATAAATAATACCACTATTTTTCAAGAGCCGCTTACTTGTGATTTCCTTTCACTTTCTTCAAATGGTATTGCACAAATTTTGTCACCCTCTAATAATAACATCGGCACTATTAATGTAAATATGTCTACTCAAGCAACTGGACAGCTGCTGTTTGCGGACAATGGAAATGCTTCAGGGAACATTGGTGGTGCACCTGCACCCAACCCACCTCATCGTAAGCGAACACTCGAATTGTTGGAGTTTAATACCGGGGGCAATGGGAATACCACTTTAACGTTAGGTGGTGAGAATATTTATGCCAATATTGTCGTGGGTGCAGGGGGTGCAAATACAATTGCTTTCACTAACACCAATCCTCCCACAACGATAGGCGGAACACTCACAACAAATAATTCTAATAGCGATACTATTCTTTTTGCGGGTGCTGTGACTTTGCTTAATGCTGCTCAGACCACACTGGTAGCAGCAGATATTGGCTCTTCTAGCCAACCTTTTTTAGCCGTCGAGTTTGCACCAAATACCCAAAATATCTCACAAAATATTTACGCATCAACGATACAACTCGGTGGGCAAGGTACACAGTTAACGGTAAATAGCGGTGCAACGCTCTTTGGCACAGTGATTTCAACAGGCCAGAATACAGATAGTGTAATTTTTCAAGGCGCAGTCAATTTAAATGGAGATATTGGAACGAATAATAATCCTCTTCTGGAAGTCTCATTTGCCGCCAATACACAAAGTACCTCACAAAATATTTATGCCTCGACAGTTCAATTAGGGGGAGGCGGTGCGCAGTTAACGGTAAATGATGGAGAATTTCTGTCAGCTAACGTAACCTCTTTGGGTAACGGCACAGACACCATTGTATTGGAAGGGAATTCGACGATAAATAATAATTGGGGCAGTGTTAACTTACCACTTGCTGCTATCAACATAAATGGTATCCCTGGAAAAACCGTGACCTTAAATAACAGCGCGGTACTTGATACGAATAATGTCAATGTGACATCAGGGGGAACGTTTGCGATTGCCCCTGCAACCACACCGGTTATTAATGGTTCATTCACGGTTTCAAATGGCACGCTAAGTGTGGGGAGCAATGCTTCATTATCAGTGGCAGGAAATGCATTTACCTTAGGCAATAGCACAACTTTTGTGGTTGATTTAACACCGATGGGCCCGTCGGTGAACATAACAAACGGTGGCGCAGTCAATATTGGTTCATCTAATAATCCCGTGATACTAATCCCTCAAAATCTTGCGGTTCCTCTGGGAACCACTACTGTCTTATTAATAGAAAATGTGAATAATCCCAGTACCATTCATTTTATCGTCGAGAATACTAATAATGGTTTAGTGAGTTTTAACACGCCCATCGTGCAGCAAAATAACGTGTATCTTACTGTGACTATAGAGCCTGCCACCTCCATTCCTCTTATTGGGCAAGCGCGCAATTTAAATCCTATTGCCACTACGCTAGGGCTATTATTAGGTCCCAATGCGCCTGCAGGATTATTGGGAGCAGTCGTTAATGCACAATTAACGATGAGTGAACAGGAATTAATTCTTGGATTTGAAAATTTTGCCCCAAATGTCAGTAATGCAATTATTATGTCAAGCATGGGACAAGTGCCTTCATTGATTTTTGCGCCTATTCAAAACCACATTTACGCTATGGCAGGTATTGCATCCGGTGATATCACGATAGAACACGGTGGATCGTGGGCAAGACTGCTAGGGCAACGTGCCAATCAAGCAACAGAAACCACTTTTGAGGGTTATAAAGATACCACCTGGGGATTGATGATCGGTCAAGATATAGAATTGGCAGAAAATATTCTAGCCGGATTGGCTTTCAGTTTTGCAAGTACAAACATAGATATGCAACTATCAGGCAGTACCACTTTAGCTAAGAACTTTCAATTGACCTTGTATGGGGGATGGACTGCATTACCCTATTATCTTAATCTGCTAGGATTAGTTGCTTACAATCAATATGATACTGCACGAAATGTCGTTTTTGGCCCAGTAAGCTTTTACCCACAATCGAATTATCATGGTTGGCAGTTAGGGGCACAAGGGGAGATAGGATACGATTATGCGCAATGTGATTATCATCTGATCCCTTTTGCCTCGTTTTATTATGGTAATTTATCTTTAAGTGCGTATACCGAAACGAATGCAGGGACAGCAGGGGCATCCTATCAATCTGCAGATTACAACCTATTTTTACCCAGTATCGGGTTACGTCTGTTGCGCGACTATCAAGATTGTGAAAACATCTATCGTCCCCAAATCCATGCGCAGTTATTTTATAATGTGACAGATGATCCTGTGCAAACGACCTCCCAGTTTATCGGCGGCGGTCCTGCGTTTACGACCATCGGTTTAACACCTCCTCATTGGAGTTATGATGTCGGTGCGAGTATCACCACCATGCGCAAAACATCAGGCTGGATGCTCGAATTGCGTTATGATTACAACTGGCAAAGTGGATACCATGCCAGCTCAGGCTTTTTGAATGTACGATATGAGTATTAAGAAATCATTTGGGACGGTTCCTGCCCGTTACATCTTCGCTTTGTGATTTTGTATTTTCTGGAGCTTTTGCTTCTGGTTCTTTCTTTTTTTGGCTTAAGTTACGTGCAAATGTCATCGAACTTCCCCTGCCTACGTCTAACGCTTCAGCCGCTACTTTCGCGGCCGCCATTGCTTCAGGTGTAGGCTTGGCACCTTTGAGCGGTTTAGAAGCTGGTGTAGAAGTGGAAGATGCTGCTGAAGACGATGTCGCGGCAGGTGTTTTTTTATCTCGGGCTGCTTCCTTCAATGTTTTAATGGCGGGGGCACGCTTACTCTCGGTCGCTATCTTCAGTGCGGTTTTCCCTTTTGAGTCTACCGCATTAATATCCGCTTTTTGCGCAAGTAATGATTTAATAGTTGAGGTATGCCCTTGGTCTGCCGCCAGCATCAGCGCAGTACGGCCTTGCATATCTTTAGCGTTAATATCTGCGCCTAGCACGCGCAAAGCTTGAATGGTGGATACATCACCTTTATAAGCTGCATTTATTAGCGCAGTACGTCCAAGCGCATCAGTAGCATTAATGTCCGCGCCTTTCGCCTGCAACGCCTGAATAACAGGGGCGCATCCTTTCTCCGCTGCTCGCATCAGCGCAGTGCGCCCATATGCATCGGTAGCATTAATGTCTGCACCTAGCGCGCACATCTTTTGAACAGTAGATGTATCCCCATTCATAGCGGCTGCCATCAGCGGCGTAACACGTTCCAACGATGGTTCAAGAAGATAGGTACCATTTAGATATTCCGTTAGTTTTGGCTTTCCTTTTAGTGCATCTAAAATAGCATTCGTCATTTCAGGTTTATTTCCTGTGATGGCATTAGAAAAAAAATATTTTCCTAATGAAGATTCAGCTTCTTCAGGGGTGATTGAGAAGGTAGGGGCAGGTGTGTCACCCAGTTTATAAACACCAACACTCTGAATATTGCCACCTGAACTTCCTAAAGGAACCCCTACCGCTTGTGCGGAATATTTTATCAATTTAACCAAATCCTTTGTGGAAGAAACAGTGCGAGGCGCTACGTCTGAAAAATTGGAATCATAGTACAAAATATCTTTGCCTTCGGCGTCCACCTTAAAAGTAACGGTGTGCCCGCTATCAGCGGGGCCCGTTATAAGCAAATCCACAGAAACATCAGGATATTTTCTAATATGGTCGATAAGACTTTCGGCATCACGCAAAGGAAGCGATGTAATTTTATTACCATGTGAAGTAAAAACACTTTTTAATTCTGGATCATCGGGTGCTTTGACTATATTATACAATGTCTCTCTTTCAATTTGTTTTTCCGAAATTACTTCAGAAATTCTACTATTTTGAAACAAAACCAGTTGAGAGGTGAAATATTCGAACAAATCCTTTCCATTTTTAAAATCCAAACGCTTCAAGCTATCCGGCAATGACTCAACATGCTCTAATGAATTTAAATCTCCATCCCAACTTTTAATATAATTAAGCATATCAGCATAAGCATCTGGAGATTTTTTTGCGAGATAATATTGAAAAATAAAAGAGTAACCAGTGCAATTACCACCTTCATTTAAAAAAGATTAAAATTCTTTTCCATTTTTTGCATTAAGTCTACCATATTTCATTAATTGGTCATTAATGCCTGCTTGCTGCGGAAGACTTTTCATTTGCGGACCCTCTTTCTATACCAAAATAGACAGATAGGGTTGAGGAATAGTTCAAAAGATGCAGCGGCTGTGTAGCGGCAAGTTAGGAATGTCCCCTGTAAATTTAAATAGCTGTCTATAATAGGAGTGGGAAAGAAATATTATTGCACTGTATGATTTCTTCGCGCATAATTGTCGACAGTTTTAAATGTGGATAGAATGAAACATGCAAACTGGACCATCAGCATTGGCCGTAGGTGAAGAAAGCAAAGCACCGGTAAGTTATTCTTTAGAATGGGTAATGGAGCAAACGCAAAAATTGTTGTTGGAAACGCAGCGTCAACTTCAAAAATTTCAAGAAGAAAATATACAACTAAAAGCCAATGCACAAGACGCTATTTGTGCGCAGGCTGTTATAGCACGGGAGCTTGCAGAGGTTAAAAGTGAAAATGCTGACATTCGTGCAAAGCTACACGCGTTAGAAGAGGAGAATCTTAGGCTAAAAGTTGCGGTTGATATTTTGGAAGCGCAGAAGAAAGAGTTGGAAACGCAGAAGAAAAAGTTGGAAACACAGAAGAAAGAATTGGAAGCGCAGAAGAAAGAGCCTGAAAGAGAATCGCTCTTTTGGAAAACTCGGTTACAACTTGCTGAAATTCCTGGTCAGATGCTTCTTGCAGAGAACTCAGACCTAAAAAATATTATTAAAAGACTAGAATCTGAAAATCAACAAGCGCAAGAGACCATAGCAGCCCTAAACGAGAGTGTTCGGACACTAACAAGTGAAAAAGTTGAGCGTCATACCCCGCCCCTTACCATAATGTATGGATCAGCTGCACAGGAATCAGCGCCACCGCCAGAATCAGAAATTGAGTCCCGTATTACCACCATGAAAATTAGTTAGCCAGAAAGATGCGTGGTAGACCACCCATCTTTTCTTTTATCAATACCCACATCAAAATGATCTGGTAAAATCTTAATGCCCATCGCATTGCCAATTTTACCACTTATGCCAATATAACTTGCGATATGTTCATTATCTATCGTGTGTCCCTTTTGTGAAAGAGCAGTCAATACGGTGCTTGGAATACCTGATTCCGTGCAAATTACTTTCGTTTCTTCAAAGAAAGCAAGCTTAGGCGCATCAATTGCAGCTTGCATATCCATATTAAAATCAATAAGGTTAATAATAATCTGCGCGACATTTTGTGGAATAGTATGCCCTCCCGGCGTACCCAATGCTGCCCATGGCAAATTATTCTTCATGATAATAATGGGAGAGTTACTGGATAATTTATATTTCCCTGGAATAACATCCATAGGATTACCCTTGGGCTCAAAATTTGAAAAAGCCATCGAATTATTCATCCAGATCCCTGCTCCTTCAATCATGACTTTGCTACCAAAACCAAGGCCCAATGTTTGCGTAGAACTAACTATATTTCCCCACTTATCCACTACCACAAAATGCGTAGTGTTCATGCCCTCTTTAGCCGATGCAAGCTCAAAAGCGGAAGCTTTATCTTTATTAATAGCATGCGCTACCGTTAAAAAATTCTTGGTACTCAGAATGTTATTGACGATATTATTCCGCTCTTTTAGACTACCAGAGTGCGTTAAACGTACTTTAGCGGATTCTTTGAGCACTTCTGTAAGAACATGAAGATATTCTGGAGAGTTATGCTTTAATTGCTGCAAAGGAAATTGTTCCATAACACCCAAGGCAAAAAGCGCAGAAAAACCATTGCCAGGAGTTCCCATGGTATATACATCATAACCTTTATAATTTATTTTAAGTGGCGCCCACCAGTCAGCAACATCTGCGCGTAAATCTTCAATGGTCAAAAAACTGCCCGTTTTTTTCATTTGCTTATCAATAAGCAACGCAATTTCCCCACGATAAAATGGTGCTACACCCTTTGCTGCAATCAATTCATATGTTCTAGCAAGATCCTTTTGAACAAGTATTTCTCCTTTCTGTAAAGGCTGACCATTTTTACCATAAAAAGACTTAGAATAATCTGAAAATCCATCAAATTCGTGCGCAATCAATGTTGCAGTATACGGAGAAACAGGAAAGCCTGATTTAGCATAATAAATAGCATCTTTAAATAAACTCTTCCAGGGGAGCTTTCCATATTTTTTATGCATTTCATTCCATGCATTTAAATTGCCCGGCGTGGAAATAGACTTTGGCCCTTTGCGATTTTCCATAAATCCCGGTGTGGGCGCTCTCATTAAATCTGAGTTTGTTTTAGCAGGAAATTTGCCGCTTGCATTTAAATAGAGAATTTCTTTATTTTTATCAACATAAACCAGCGTTGAGCCATAGCCACCCAACCCAGACATTGACGGCTCAACAACATTGAGCGTTGCTGCAATTGCAATAGCCGCATCAAAAGCATTACCGCCCTTTTCAAGCACAGACAGTCCCGCCTGGGTGGCAAGCGGATGTCCTGAAGCTACGGCTCCATTGGCGATAGATGCTTCTTTAGAAAAAGCGGGAAAAACAACAAAAATGTGAAGAGATATTATTAGGGTTAGCCACTGTAACATAAAATTTTTACCTCTTTGATTACTTCCTGAAAAGCGCTTACAACATGTCACTTACATACATTGCTGCGTCATTTTAGCACTAGCCTTGTCTCTCTCTCGGGATTTGGCGGAGGCGTTGAACCCTCACCCTTTGCTCCGTCTGAAAATAAAAGTTCACCAGGACCTGGGAGTAGCTCCCACTCCTTCTTGTCCTCATCGTCCTTCATCGTCTTAATCGTTAAAGATAAATGCGCTATTTGAGTGTTTAAGCTTCTGATTGTTTTAGCATTGTTCATTGCCTCATTAAATCTATGTAACCACCAATCAATATCATCTATTGGCGTTGCCAAAAAGTCATCAGACAATGATTCTTCGCCAAAGTATTGTAAAGCAATTATTTTCATCAAGCGCAACCGTTCTGTTAAAGAAAGTGGCGTTTTCTCAATGGCTATTCCCAGCAAAATTCTCAACATGGGTCCTTCATTATCAGTCCGTTTATCTATTACCATGCGAGTCATAAAAATATTCAATATACTCATAGACCTAATTGAGACTGGAACAGAGACAGGCTTTACTAATTCTTGCAAAGAGAATTTTTTTCCAAATTTAGACCATAACTCGGCAAATCGTTCAATGGCAAAATTACCGTTAGTAAGTGCGCAGCTTATTAATGTTATGACTTTGAGATCACGTTCTGAATCTCCAGGAAGGGATTGCGTCAGATCTGTAAAACTCAGATTATTACCGAGCTTATCATATAGCGTGTTAAAAAAAGTAGGAAACGACCCCTTTGTTGCTACATGCGAAGCTATATACCATAGCATTGTAGTAGAGGAATGCTTACATTTTGAGCGTAAAAAAGGTAGTGTAAAATGGTTAATTAACCACACTGCTTCTACATTATGCTCAAAAAATAAACGGGTGAGAACATACAATGGTGTTGCTTTTCCCATGTGTGTTTGAAATACTTTTGTGAGATTTATGTCCGTTAAATCTTCTTGTCTTAAAGAAGAAAGCCATGTTTTCGTTTCTTCATTTTGTCCTGCTTTGTATTTTTCTTGAAGGGCGGTCTCAAATTGTTCTTGGGTGAAAGGACCAGATAGTGACATACAGTTTTCCTACTTAAAAGTATAATAAGTTGGAAGATTCTAACAAAGATATCCGGTAGCCTCCACCTATAAGAGCGTTGCTTAGCGCTTGCGTAGTCATTTAGGAAATAATTCATCGAAAAATAGTTATTCAACAAACAATTATTTACCCACTATTGCCATAGAATTTTTAATCTTTGTTAGGTAATATTACAAATTAATGCTATTATGCGCCCGTTCTAAATAGCCGACAAAAGGTATGCCATGAAAATATTTGAAGAAATTGCCGCAGGAAACAAGACTTTTATCAGTGATGCCGTTGAAAAATCAGACTTTAATGTAAAAAAGGAAGATGAATATGGTCAATCTCTTCTTTTATATTCACTGCGCGCAAGGCAAATAGAAATCGCAAATCTATTATTAACACGTGGATGCACACTAAAAAATTTACATGAAATCTTACTAGTTCCTGTAACCGCAGAATCTGCAAAATTTATTATTGAAAATACTGAAAAAGTTTTTGTGCAAAGAGAATTATACACCTTATCGGAAATTTTAGAGGCTTCCTCTCTATTAGAAACCATTGCGGCGCTTGGAGAAAATATTGAATCAATTAACAAGGATAGCCTAAGAGCGTTTCGTCGCTTTCATAATACCTTAAAATCACCCCAATCTCCTTTTACATTAGCATCATCTTCACCTTTCTCATCCACAGTCACTTCCCCGTCACCATCTTCTTCTTTCATATCTCCATCTCCCTCCCCATCCTCTTCACTGCGAGCCAGTACACCAATGAGCGCTAGTCGATTATCTCCGATTAATCTGGAAGCACAAAAAGAACTCTCACAGTCATTGTCCGGACGCTCTGTGTTGAGAGATAGCAATGGTGATGCCGTTTTAGTTTTTAGTAAACGTAATTTGATAGGACAAGGATCAAACGCAGTAGTGTATCGTGGCATTAGCATTCCAAACGGTGACTTACGGGCAGTTAAAGAACTTCGTACTGTTGTTGACAATGATTCTGATATCACTCCCGAAAGCAGCTACACAAGCAGCTACACAAGCAGCTACGGAAGTAGCTATGAAAGCAGTGAAGAAAGTGACCACCATGAGGTTGAAGGCCGAAAACTTTCCCCCATTCAAAAAGAAGCATTAATGCTACAAACTGCAGGCCAATATTCTGAAGTTATCGACGAAAAATATCTAGTATTGAATTACAAAAGCGGCCCTAATTTAAAAGATTATTTAGAAAATACCCAAAGAAATTTTACAGACAATTTAGAAATCATCATTCAATCGCTTATCGCTATTGAAGATATGAGCAAACGTAAGATGTGTCACGGAGATATTAAACCTGCAAATATAATTTTGCATAATGACAAATGCACATTAATTGATTATGCTTGCGCAGTACACGAATCTGAAGCGCATGAAATCCGCTTACAAGGTTCACCCTTATATATGTCACCAGAACTATATTTGAAACACAAAATTTCTACAGCATCCGATGTATATGCTGCTGGCATATTAATTTTAGACATTCTCGTTAAAAAATGCAAACTAGATGGAAGTACTAACATCATGTTAAAATATAACGCCGTCTTAAAAAAAATCAAAAAAGGTCAACCAGTAGACGTTATTCCTTTCATTGCTCGCGCCTATGCAGACGTATTAGAGTTCCCTGCAAATGACCTCATGAAGAAAACAGTTAAGCATATCAAATCGATGATTGACGTTCGACCCAAAAAACGCCCGTCCATCACTGAAAGTTTACAATTCTTTAAAGCAATAGAAATACTACACATAAACCAAGAATTGCCATTCTCTATAATGGAAGATGCACAAAGTGTTCCTGCAACACCAGCACTATGCTTTAATTTTTCTCGAACTTTGGCATGTCCATTAGAAACGCTATCCAAACCTCATAGCAGAAAACGCAATTTAACCGCTACCATATAGCTATGCCTATTTCCTAGCGCGATAGATTTTTAAAAGCGTGTTAATCATGGGTGTTGCCTCATCTTTTTTCATGATGCGATTATTGGTAAACCTGCAATTGATAAGCCGAATGTCTTGAGAAGATGCTTTTATAGGAGGATTTAATTGCGTATCATTGACAAAAATAGCACTACCATGAAAGCTGGCATTGTTTATAAAATCGCAGTTTGTTATCGTTACCTTGGTAATTCTGGCATTTTGCGGCTGTAAGAATTCATTTGGTCCGCCCGCACGTATATTGATAGCCCCCCCTTCTGCCGCGACATTATTTTTAAATGTAGAATCCATGATTTCAAGTACAGAGCCATCTTCTACATAAATAGCCCCCCCAGCAATACCCGCATTATTTTCAAAAACCATTTGATTAAGTGTAATTTCAGAGCGTGCAAATATATATAAACCACCTGCATCATCATGATAATAAACAGGAACCTCATTGGGTTTTAACGGAAAATTCACAGGATAATAAGGTGCACTAATGGCATTGCCATTACGTACGGTAAGTCTATCCAGTTTACTCTTCACCCCTTCCAGGGTAATATCATTACCTGCAGAAATGACGTGCCATACTGAATAACCATCTAATTCACCATCTAAAATAGTCTGCGTTAATTCCAAATCACTTACGCGCTCACTTTTAGATTTTTCACTACCTTGAAATCCGCCATAAAGATTAACATTATTTACCAATTGAAACGTTTTTAAGTAACGATTAAATTTCGCAAAATTATCTTCATAATGCACCAAAGTCTTGTCAATCGTGACGCCAGGGTTATATTCTTTTAAAGACATTGCCCCCGCATTCACAACCAACCCCTGTTTATTTTTAGGACTATACGTTTTTGTGGGCTTATAAACACCTTTTGCAATCCAAATCTCATCTATAGATTTATCCTGCTCGGCATGCGTCAAGGCCTCTTGCAAAGTAAGATAAGGCCTCTCCCAGCAGATTCCTTTGCCTGAAGTTTTGGCATTGGCATCAACACAAAGCGTTCTTGCATAATTACTATTTGGTAAAAAAACCCAAATGAGCGCTACCAGCACTGTGCAATATTTGTTTTTCAAAGGTTATCTCCATCCCGCACTACATTTTAATACTTTGTGATGGATTAGGAAACTTTAGCACCAATAAATGTTTATAGACTAACTAATGCAACACATTAGATTTTTGGCGTTTTAGTTGCTGCTGGTGTTTTAGGCTGAGTGGTTTTTGTCTGGCTAAAGATTAATGGTGCTTTATTCTCAAATTCTGCAACCCTGCTTTTTAAAGTAGCATTGAGATCATTAACATCATTGAGTTTCATCTTGAGAATATTTTTAAAAACATCTGCATACTTATCTTTTCTAGGAACATTTTCCACCGTAATATGAGGGATCTCTTTAATTTCATGCTCAACAATTTTAATTTCATCATTAAATGTATTAATTAATTCCTTAATTTGTCCAATATGCGCATAGGATTTACGTGGATCATAATCTAATTCAGATATTAACTCATTGATTTGAAAAAACATGGAATCAAGATTAGCGGCATGCTTGGCAAATTGATCTCGCATCTGTTTTAATTGTGAATAATCCTTATCAACAAACCAATTTTTAGCCACCATAGGAAAATGCACATTATCTGCGCCGGTATTTATCAATTTAAATAATTGATAATCTTCTTTCTCTGTCCAAGCCAACAACGTTTTGGTTTCCAGAGAGCCTTGAATAAGATGAATAGCAGCCCCTTTGCGCAAGAGCATAAATGTCAAATCTCGTTGATTGTTATTAACCGCCTCAACCAGTAGTGCTTTACCTATGAGCTGCGCGCCATAGTTCTCTACGATCTCTATTTCAGGTTGAGTTACATTACTAGGTTCTGTACCTGGAGGCGTCAGTTTATATAATGCAACACTTGAAATATTTACCTTCAATGCCCCCCAAAATAACTTCATTAGAAATTGAGCTTGACTTAGCTTTGAAAATACGCTGAGTGAAGTTTGCAAAAATTCTTGCGCTTGCATCGAATTTTGCATGAGTGGCATTTTAAATTCTAAATTTGAATCATAATAAATTTTACCGTTATAAATGCTAATTGCATGAGAATACTCTTCCATTTCCCGACTAATACCTATATCCAAAAACGTATCAGGCCACTGAGATGAAAACTTTAGCAGTTCAGAAAACTGATCAATTGGGAAGTCCGTCGCTTGCAAATTAAATATATTTTGTAGATGTAGACCATCTCCGACAATTGCCCATTGCTTTAATCGATCATCCGCACTATTTGGTGAGTCAATTAATTTTCCAGCCTCTGTCGATTGAAATAATGTTAAATCATTAATAAGCTTAAACAATAAATCATCACCATCTTTATATCTGTTTTCTGCCTTTTTAGCATGATTAATTTCATTAATTTGTAGATCATCTTTTGCAGACAGGGACTCAAGATTTTCATCCCAGCTAGAAATATAATCCAATATTTTCCAAAATTCTTGCGGGTGTCCAATGCTCTGATAATAGGCAAAAAGAAATGCCCATCCATAACATTGTCCTTCATCTTGAAGAATACCTTGCGGATCTGCTTTTAATTCAAGAAAGTCTAGGGAGTAGCCTTTTAATCTGCAATATTTAATTAATTTCTCATTTATATATGTCTGGGAAATATTCCGTTTTCCATAATCAGGATGTGCTTGCGGATTTTTATACCCAAAAGCAATTAGGCTTAAATCATCCTTCAGTGAAAAACTATAGTCTAGTGCACGGGCTCCAAAATTGTTAAATAGTTTACGGTTTGCGCCATGCGCAAGTAACGTTTGGATAGCATCATTTTTACTATTCATTGCAGCATAATGTAGCGCCGTTTCATGATTTTTATCTACTTTGTCAATTTCTGCTCCGCTGGCAATTAATTTATGCAAAATCTCAACGTTGCCAGCTCTAGCAGCACTATGTAGCGGCGTATTACCAACAATGCTAACATGATGAACATCTGCCCCCCTATCTAAAAGACTTGTTACTGCAGTAGCATTATTAGCCAATGCGGCAAGCTCTAATGGAGATTGCGCTTTATAATTATCAAGTCTGACGGATGCTCCCCTTTGTAATAAGATCTCAACAATGTCATTTTTTCCGAGCATAATGGCATGCTGTAACGGAGTGTTACCTTCTTCTGAATCATCATGAATATCTAAGACATCTTTATTAACTGCGCGAATATAGGCGATATCATTATTGCGGATTGCATCAAAGAGTGACATAGGTTGCCCCTGATTAAGCCTTTGATAATAAGACTCAATCAGGACAACATAAGTTCAAGTGAATTTTTACCTAGTGTGCACTGTGAATTTAATCAGAATTTCTTTCTGTTATCGTGCCGTCCCGTGCGTTTTGCATCTTCACGTTGTTTCACTTCATCCACAACATGTTTAATACCTGATTTATGGTGTTCAACATTGCCAATTTTACGCTCTAAATCTTGACTTACCGGGCTTTGCCTTAATGGGTTGTTTTTATCGCGTTTATCATGATGTGTCATAATTTTTCCTTACATACTATTGAGGACTATTTTTGACGTGGACTTCTTTTGATATATTCATTTTCTAATTGACGAATCTTTTGTTCCCTAACATCTTCATTTTGAGATAAATTTCTATTATTATTTTGTGGACCATGCTTAGGAGCATTGGGCGAGACATCCTGCTCTGGCAGATTATGCTGATGGTGTGGCTTCTTATGATGTTGATCTTCTTTTTTATGCTTACCCATTACCCGTCTCCTGTAAATACAATAAAAAAGCTTGCCCATAGGGTTATCGGCCAAATTTATGGTATAAGGATTGGTTTTTTTTATAGGGGTAATTAATTATTTAAACAACTAAATAAAATGACAGCTATCACTGAAATTCTTAGTATAATAGTATTGACCCTCACGTTACGTAATACTCTATTGTACATATGTCAATCAGGAGTACATCCAATGGCCTATACCGTAAAACAGTTAGCAAAGCTCTCAGGTGTCAGCGTCCGCACTCTTCATTATTATGATGAAATCGGACTATTGAAACCTGCATATAACGGTGAAAATAATTATCGTTATTATGAACAAGCGCAACTCTTGCTATTGCAACAAATTTTATTTTATAGGGAACTGGGTTTTCAACTGAATGATATTCAAAATATTCTGACTAGTGATAGCTTTGATAAAATTGAAGCTTTGCAATCACACAAGAATATTCTTAGTCAAAATCTTGACAGAACGCAAAATCTGATCAAGACCATTGATAAAACAATTGCACATTTAAGGGGTAACGTTAAAATGAAAGATCAAGAATTTTATTACGGGTTTGAGTCTGAAAAACAGCAGCAGTATGAAAAGGATTTGGTTGATAAAGGCTTTGTCAGCAAAGATCTAATGGAGGAATATAAGAAAAAAACCCGACAATGGAGCCAACAAGACAAAGAGTACTTCTTCAAAGAAGCAAATGAGATTAATCAAGCATTAATTGTAGCAATGCAAAATAATCTCAAACCTGCGTCTCCAGCAGTACAAACCATTATACGCAGGCATCATACATGGGTTGGCTGGCAACCCACCAAAGAACAATATATTGGACTAAGTGAATTATATCAAACTCCAGAGTTTAGGAAGTTCTATGAACAGTTGCATCCACAATTGCTAAGCTTTATAGTCGACGCAATGAAGATTTTTGCTGAACAAGAATTATCTTAATCGGGTACGAAGTACCATAGAATGAATGCTCGGCTTACTCTGACAGTGTAATAATTTTTTTACACTTTCTTGGTAAGCCGGCAATATTGGCTGGCTTGGTACTTTTAATACATTAGGTTCAACATAGTTTTCAATTTTTGTATTATTATGTGACCATAAGCCATGTGAATCTTTAGATTTTCCTACGTTCTCAATGACTTTATCCATTTCTTCTAAGGCTTGCTTAACCGGCATCGCCCCACCAACACCCGCTCCCATACCCGTATCAACTAAACCCGGGCTCAGCGCAAAAAGCACAGGCCGCTCAGAAGCTAAATTTCCATTTTTAAGCCAAGTTTGCGTTACAAAAATATCCATGTTACGCACTGCGGAGTTACCTGCTGCTTTACTCATTCTGTAAGGGTGGTAACCACCACTTGCATTATCAAGCGTGCTACTAACGCCGGAGCTCATATAAACAAATACACCATTTTTGCGAGTAAGCATTATGGGTAAAAAAGTTCGCATGACTGAATCAACGCCATAGCAATTGACTTTCATGGCAAATTCACGTTCCTGGGGAGTAATTTTATCAGGTGTGGTAAATGGAACTTTATATCCTTTTGTACCTGCATTATATATTATATAATCAGCATCCTTTACTTTGTCAGCAAGCGCTGTAATATTCATTTCATTGGTAACATCACATTCAAGAACATTTAATTTTTTAGATTTAATATCAAATATAGCCTGTGAATTATCTCGATCATGATAGGTTGCGGTAACTTTATAGCCTTCTGCTAAATAATATTTAGTCCATGCTAAACCTAATCCACGATTACCACCAATTATTAAAACATGCTTCATAGAAAACCCCCTGCGCTTTCGTCATTTTTATCCAAAGATTTCTCAATTAGAGACATCACAGTCACAAGTGAAAAATCAGGACAATAACGTGGATATAATAAATATGAGATTATAACCGACATTTATTACATACAATATTATTTTTCCCGCATAAGCATTCATATACTTTTACCACAGTCAGAACAAAAACTAATAATGCAAAAATAAATTTGAATATCCTTGGAATCTTCCATTTTGTTGTATTATAATTACAACACATCCACTAGGAAGGAGCTACAAAATGCTTTTTGGAGAATTTTTTAAGAAACTAAGGTTAAAATCAAATATGACGCTTCGCCAATTCTGCGAAAAAAATGGTTTTGATCCTGGCAATATATCAAAGTTAGAAAGAAGCATATTGCCTCCGCCTCATTCTCCCGAAAAACTTTATGCTTATGCAATAGCTTTAAATATTAAAGATGGAGATGATGAATATTTAGAATTTTTTGACCTCGCCGCAGCTTCAAGTATGAATTTTTCTGTAAATAAAATCTCTGACCAAGAACTCATTAACAAATTACCCGTTTTATTCAGAACTCTAGACAATAAAGAACTTACAATGGAAAAATTAAACAGAATAATTAACGTAGTAGAAAAAGAAGTCAAAAAATAATGTATCTGTCGTACCTGCAAATAGAACAAAAAGCTGTAGATTTTTTAAGTAAATATCATCCATCAAACACAATTCCTATTCCAATTGAACATATCATAGAAATTGTGCTTGAGCTTTCTATAGTACCGATAAAATCTTTATTACATGACGAAGCAATTGATGCATTCCTTTCTCATGATCTATCCACTCTCTATATTGATGAAGATCATTATATGGGCCAAACTAATCGCTCACGATTTACACTTGCCCATGAAATTGGGCATATTGTATTACATAAGGATTTCATTAGACAAAAAGTTAAAACACTAGAAGAATGGAAAGATAAAATTTTGGGCGCAGGAACCGGTACTGCTTATTACGAGACCCAAGCTAATCAATTTGCAGGTTGCCTATTAATGCCAAAACCTCAGATTATTAATGCATATAAAGAAAGTGAGCAAAAGGCGCGTAAGAAGTTTAAAGAGCAACATATGCAATTTCCTGAATCTCAAAACCTTATTTCCTTTATTGCAAATGATATTGCGAGAATTTTTGAGGTCTCCAGCAAAGCGGCTGAGATTCGTTTAAAGAATGTTCTACTTGATATGATTCCTGCTTAAGTTACAAAATGAAATGCAATATTGTCAAACATCTGCGGATCCCACCAATTAATGGATGTTTAATCAATAAATCCATCATGTTGTCGCTCCCACAACTGGGCGTAAAGGCTCTGCGCTTTGAGCAAAGATTTATGATTGCCTTGTTCAACAATATGGCCCTGATCTAAAACTATGATTCTATCCATTGCAACCAGCGTTGACAAGCGGTGCGCGACCACAACCGTGGTTCGTGCTTTCATGAGTAGATTCAGGCTTTCTTGAATAAGTGCTTCCGTATGAGAATCCAAAGCACTCGTTGCCTCATCCAACAACACTATGGGGGGATTTTTTAAAAGCGCATTGGCTATTGCAATACGCTGGCGTTGGCCACCGGATATTTTAAGTCCTCTTTGCCCTACTAAGGTATTATACTCTTCCGGCAAACTCATAATAAATTCATGAATATGTGCTTGCTGTGCAGCTTGTATCATGTCTTCTTTTGAAGCATTCTCAACGCCATAAGCAATATTTTCTGCAATGCTTCTATGAAATAAACTCACATCTTGCGGAACCAGCGCAATTTGATGGCGTAAAGAACTTTGCTGCAAAGTTTGAATCGGGTATCCATCAATGGTAATAAGTCCCTTTTGCACTTCATACAGCCTTAAAATGAGCTTCAACATTGTCGTTTTTCCGCAACCAGATCGGCCCACAATTCCCACTTTTTCACCCGACTGAATATCTAAATTAAGATTATCTAAAACATTTCTTCCTGGCGTATAGGCAAATGAAACGTTATTAATCTTAATCTCGGCCTTTTGCAACGCTACCATTTTGGCATCTTGTGAATCGACAATGCTTTGCGGCACCTGCAGTATGCTCATGCCTTCAGATAAAGTCCCCAAGCGTTGAAAAAGTTCTAAAAACTGTTTGCCTAAATCATGCACCTGTCCAGACATACTCCAGGTTAGAGATAAAATAAAGGCGAAATCACCCGCCGTCACCTTTTGATAATAAAAGCCTACTAACATTCCAATCAGCATTAATGACATAAAAAAGGATATTAAGAGCCCATGGCCCAATCTGGCACCATTAAAATGCGATTGCAACGATTGATCTTCTTGCACGTAACGCTTAATCGCCGTATCTAAACGCGCGGACTCTTGAGATCCTGTTGCATGGGTAATAACCGCCGTCATATTACTTAGACTATCAACCAGCTCCCCTTGCAAATGACTTTTACTGGCTGCAAAGGTTTTAGCTATCGCTTCTCCTTGCAGAGCGTTTCGGTATGAATAAATGCATATACAAAGTGCCCAAGCCCAAAATACGATGGTAAAAAATGGGCTCACCATGGCCAACAGCGCACCTGAAATCAATAATGCCAGTAACGTCGCAATATTAATATTTAACAATTGAATTGCACTTTCCAATCCTTCTTGGGCATTAGAAATTCTATTAGCAAGAAGACCACTATATTGGTTTTCAAAATAGCCATAAGATTGCCCACAAAGATAGCGAAATAGTCTATCAATAACCGCCGCCTTGGAAGATGGAATAGATTTGGCAAAGCTAATGCCAAGCACATAATAGAATATATTGCGCAGCACATTAATAAGGATGATTGCCGCCACAGGCCAACCAACAGTCCAAAATGAAATTTCTAACCATGAAGTCAGACTTTCAGATTGATTAAGCAACAAACTCTGATTTTTATTTTGAATCGAATCCACCAATATACCTAGCAAGTACGGTGAAGCAGGATAGGTTATTGCCCAGAAAATGGAGCCAAGAATAATCGTTGCGACTGCTAATGGGTGATTTTTAGCATATTGCTTAAATAAATCTCTGGTGCGAACCATAATAATTTTCTCTTGGTTAATCTAATGTTTTGATGATTATATTGAGTGTGTCAGTAAAAGAGGCGCTATCCATACTTTGCGTATTATCAGTATTAATAGTAAGCGAGGATATTTCATCATATAGGCTGTCACGCTCACGATGCAGTTTATCTAAGAAAACTTTACGATCAGCTATGGGAAAAAGTGGTAGGGGGTGTGACATACGTTCTAATTGCACAGGGGTACTTACAGTTAAATAGACTACAATTTCTGACGCTAATAATTTTCTATTCTTTTCCGTTGAGATAATACAACTATCCGTTACTACAACTATTTTCTCTTTACTCAGTTGATGAGCCAATATTTCAGATTCACATTGATGCAGCGCATCTTCTCCTTGCTTACCAATAATTTCATTTAATGTACGTCCCACAGAACGCTCTAAGCCAAAATCCGCGTCAATAAATTGCCAGCCCAATTTATCAGCCAGCGCTTTTCCAACTAATCCTTTACCTGCCCCCATATGCCCTATTATAAAAATGCGTTGATGTTTACTCATGATGTTCTTCTCCAAATTTAGAGTTTGCTTTACTTATTATACTTCCTCTAAGCCTTACGTATTGGGATATTTTTTAGCATTAAAAGTAATTTTGTCTTTTTGATGCACATTTATTTCTTCAATCCCCTCCTTTACTCATCAAATAAATTTCGTTTATCTGCATTCTTTTTCATGGTTCGTGGCCTTTTATAGTTTTTGAGCTTTAATCAAAAACCCGCATCTCACCCTGCTTAAATAATACAAATTCTTCTTCAGAAATATTGGCTTGTTTAAGCGCTTTACGCAAATCTTCCTGAGGCTGCCCAAGCGGCTCGTCCGTCAATGCAAATGTCCCCCAATGAATGCCCAGTGATAATTTGGAACATACATCAATATGAATTTGTACTGCTTCTGCTGGGTTGACATGTTGTTCCTTCATAAACCATCTGGGTTCATAACAACCAACTGGGATTGCCGCAAAATCAAAACCACCAAAGCGAGCCGCAATATCCTTAAAATCTTTTGAGTATCCAGTATCACCTGTATAATAAAAACTAAAATGCGGCATTTTAACTACCCAGCCACCCCACAATGTTTCATTTCTATCCCAATGTGTTCTGGCTGACCAATGTTGCGCTGGCACAAAATAAAATTCAATATTGTCAAATATCTGCATATCCCACCAATTAAACGCTCTGACATTATTGATCCCCTGTTTTTGCATCCACAAATCAATGCCTAAGGGAACTAAAAATAAAGGTGAGCCACCGGGTTGCAGCTGCAGCGCCTTCACCGTATGATAATCTAGATGATCATAATGATTATGAGAAATTACCACAAAATCAATATGCGGAAGTTCTTCAAGGGATAAGGGTAAAGGCGCTTTTCTTTTAGGCCCAAAAAATGTAACCGGTGATACCCTATCTGAAAATACCGGATCAGTAAGAATATTCTTACCACCCACTTGCAGTAACAAAGTGGCATGGTTGATCCAAGTAACCGATGTTTTATCTTGGTTAGCCTTGAGCCAAGCAATATCTGGCTTTACCATCGGCATTAAAAATTCTGGCTTTTTAACTTTACGCAGCCTCCATCTTTGATACATCCAACGTACAAGTTCCTTAAAAGATTTTCCGCCAGGAGGCGCATAATTATTGCTAAACATATTTTCCAAGACTTGCAAAGCTATTCATTTTTGCTTGTTTCAAAAATATCTCTTGTGCAATACGCACATTTTCACCCTTACCTAACCATGCCGCCATACACGGTTCCTGCAGCGCACGCGCAAAGGAAAAACTCAGATTCCAAGGTAACGATGGTTGGACTTGATGCATTGCATTCAGATTTTGCGTAGCCTCAAGCGGTGTTTGCCCGCCAGAAAGAAAATTAATAGTAGGAACAGCGGCAGGGACCGTGCGTTTTAGCATGGTAATCGTTGCCTCTGCTATAGCTTGATGATTGGCTTGCACTGTGCAATCCTTTCCTGAGGTAACCATGCTAGGCTTTAATATGATATATTCTAGCAATACCTGATGCTTATAGAGCTTATGAAAAACACAGTTTAATACTGCTTCGGAAACATTAAAACATTGCTCCAATGTATGTGTGCCATCGATCAAAACTTCTGGCTCTATGATGGGAACTATGCCATTTGCTTGGCAAATAGCTGCATAGCGCGCTAAATCTTCTGCATTGGTTTGTATGGCCAACCTAGAGGGAGTCTTGTCTGTAATGGCAAAAACCGCACGCCATTTTGCAAAGCGCGCCCCTTGTTTTTTATACGCCTGCAATCTTTCAGCAAGACCATCCAATCCTTGCGTTGATTTTTCATCTGTCCCAGGAAGCGAAACAAGCCCTTTATCCACTTTTATTCCAGGAATAATTTGATTTTGCTTCAGCAGTTCAGGAAAGGAAATTCCCTTTGATGTCTTTTGACCCAACGTTTCTTCAAACAAAATAACACCCGCAATTGCTTTTTCTAAATCTGGAGTGGTTAATAATAATTCTCGATAATTTCTACGCGTTTCCTCAGTGCAAGGTATATGTAAAGCGGCAAACCGTTTTGAAATAGTACCTATACTTTCATCCGCGGCAAGGATTCCTTTACCGGCAACTGCAAGGGCATTAATGGTAGATTTCAGCTCGTTCATATCGTTCACAAAACCTCCAGCTATAATAAATCTTTTCTCAAAAAATAAAAAATGGAATCTTTCTCAAAACCGTGCCTTTCAAATTCTACAAAATACCCCAATTTTTTATAAAATTCTAGCGCTTCCCAATCCATCGTATTAACTGCTATAAATTTACAATTCTGTTCAATGGCATATTGTTCTGCTGCTTGCATTAACTGCGTGCCATAACCTTTGCCACGCAATGCCGCAGTAACCCATAAATTATCTATATATAAGCAGCCATATAAAGTATTACCATTACAACCACCTTGAATTTTATTCTCTTCATCACGAATATAAAAAGCAAAAAACTCAATCGGTTTATGGCCTTTAATAACTTTTGCATTTTCCATAAGTGCATCATAAAATATTTGAATATCTTCACAATGCGGATTTTTTTCAAATACCAGTATACACTTTTTGGACATGTGTTAAACCAACCGTTCCCTGCAAATCAAAGGCGGATATTGCTAATATTTTATGCTTTGCCGCGGATTTAGTCCAGCAAATTATAATCTAGCCACCTTTTGACTTAGGTGGCTTTGGTTCATCATCACTATTTCCAAAAGCATCTCTCATCGCGCTGTCAGCCTCAGCATCATGCTCTTCTTGACGCTTGCGTGTTTCCTCTGCTTTACGTTTCTCATCATCCGTTGGACCATACCACCATTTACTAAACCATCCTCTTTTTTCTGTAGCCTTTTGTGGTGTTTGCGGCTTTGGCGGACTTACGTGTTCTTCTTTTTTTGGCACCGTAAGTAAAATGGCTAATTTATCCGTTGAAGGCGGTTCTGGCTCAAGCGATGATGCTTGTTTTGCTACGGGTTCCCTTGGCGGTGGCATTCTCTTTTGCATCTCTGCTTCTATAAGATTTACTATTTCCGTGTATTTAAATAGTTTTGCAAATTCTAAGGCAGTACACATTCTTGCATCTGGGTCATACCCTTGCGGCGTAAATCCAAGCTCCATATCAGGCACAACACTTAAATCCGCACTACGTTCTAATAAGCGTCTAACCGTATCCACTTGATTCATTCTTACTGCCATATGGAATGGCGAATCTCCCGATTTATCAAGAATATTTACATCAGCTCCACCGGCAAGTAATGCTTCTACCATTTCTGGATTGCCAATAGCCAAATGCAGCGCCGTAGTTTTCATGCCGCTACCATCCAATAGATTGACTGTATTACCGCGCGAAATTCTAATAAGTTCTTTAGCAGATTCAATTTGTCCGCAGCGCACCGCTTCTTGCAATACAGTCAAACCTGATTCAGAAATTGCATTTCGGTTTGCACCACTAGAAATTAAAGGTGCAATGCTTGCAACATCTCCGGAAATTACTGCTTGTAGTAATTGTGCATCTCTGAGAGAGAGTCCGGATAATGCCTCATCTTGTTTAGCTGCCTGCTCACGCAATAGTTTTACCAAACCCTTATGATATATTTTGTCAGAATCCTCAGCGTGTTTTAAAGGTGTATCGCCAAGAATATCTCGTACATAAACATTAGCATTATAGTGAAGAAGGATTTGCACCAGGTGCTTTTGTCCTAGATCCACCGCACTATATAAGGGCGTTTCACCATCCCTATTACTAACATCAGGATTTATACCCGCCTTTAATAAGGCCTCCATTACTGTTGGTCTATCCCAGATCGCTGCTATATGCAATGCGGTATTGCCTCGCGCTCCTTTAGCATATGGATCTGCACCTTGCTTTAGCAATTCACGCACTAAACCTGCATCACCTTCTTCTGCAGCTATTAATAATCTGGCATCCAAGCTGGCATCTTTCTTTAATGGACTGTGCATTTCTGTCTCAGGCATTTGTGATTTTTTTCGTTTTTGATTTTCTTCGCGTAACAAATTGACAATTGCAATATCACCCTGATCTTGCGCTAACAAAAATGGTGAAACTTCGTTGTTATTTTTAGCAAGTATGTCTGCACCATGTGCCAATAATAGTCTGATGAGTGGAATATTTTTTTCTTCAACAGCCTTATGTAAAGCGGTATCATTTGACCAATTACTAACAATGGAATTCACTTTAGCCCCATGGGTTAATAAAATTTCAATTACAGCAAGATTTCCACTAGATACAGCAAGCGCCAAAGGTGTAAAACCATGTTCATCTATGGCATTCACATTAACTCCTTTGGCAATTAAATCTTCTACCATCTGTATATCGTTAATATGTGTGAATAATTGAAGCTCTAGATTATTCGCATCTGCTGCTTTCTTTAGATCTATTCTGCGTTGATATTCCTCTTGCAAAACATCCACGGCATTTTGAGCGCGATCAAATTTTGCCACTTCTAATGCAGTTTGATTATGACCATTCTTTGCATCTATATCAAAACCATTTGCAATAAGATAATTAATAATAGCAGGTTGATTTCCCTTAGCTGCCCAATGTAACAAGGTACTGCCATCACGACTAACGGCGGTTAACTTCACCCCTTGTTGCACAAGTTTTTGAACCTTATTTAAATCACCTTCTTTTGCTGCTTTAAATAATTGTACGTTAGGTGTTTTAGCATTCAATTCTAATAGTTCAAGAATTGTATTATCACTGCCATACATAATAGCATATTGCAAAGAAGCATCATCAACGTTTGCACCCATTTGAATTACCGCAGCAACTACTGCAGGTTGACCCGTATCTATGGCATGTTGAAGCGGCGTTTTTCGTTCTCCTAGACCATCAGAACGTCTTCCAGCCATATTTACATCAGCACCATTTCTAGCACAGGCTTGAATCATCCCAACATCAGAACGATTAATAGCAATGATTAATGGCGTTGTTACTTCACGATTATATGCATTAATATCAACACCACACTTTACCAAATCCTCAACCACATCAGACTCACCCAGTGCACTTGCCACATGTAATGAAGCAACATTAAAGTCATCAAAATAGTAATCCTTATCCATACCCTGAATCGTAAATCCCTTAGCCGCTAACACTTTAATTGCTTCTTTTTCTCTCAAACGAACATGTTTTGTTAACAATTTTGCTTTGGCAATATCACTTGTCAAGTCTATGTCAGGCTCTATTTTACCTAATGCATCATGACGTGTTGGCTCTTGCGTCGCACGGCGTTCCAATGCTTGCAATAGTGGTAAAATTGACAAATGAAATGCTGGATTGTGAATATTATCTTTAATGAGTTGCTCAAGCTCCCGGGTTAAATCGTGAAACTTCTTATCATCTCTTGAAAGAGAATCCAATTCTTTAATTATTGCAAAAGCACGGATTTCAGGACCCCCGGTAGCCATAACAACTCCCTAATATAATGAGTATATTTTTATGACTAACAGAATTTTTAGAAGTTCATTAAATTTACATGCTTTTCTATAAATATAAGCAGTTGTTAGGATACCCAGTCTGATGCAGGATACAATGAGTAAACTTTAGATTTGCGCTTGGCTGCACAGGGAAGTCGCTTCTTTTTTTTAGGTTTTTCTATTGGTTTGTCTATTTTTGGTTTGCTCTTTTTGTCATTGTACATTGGCGTTAATGCCGTTGATTGACTGAGTGGTACCTCTTGACAAAGGGCTAAAACATTGTTGATACGAATCATTGCCTCAATAATTTCTTCCCGTGTGATTGAATAGGAAAATCTTAGAACCGGTTTAGCAAATGAGAAACACATCTCTCCCGGGATAGTATTAAGATCCGTTAAACAATAAAACGCATTCTGAAAATCCTGACTTGATTCTAGTTTAACATTTCCTAAGAATTTTCCTTTATACCTAGAGAAATCAATTACTAACATAAAGCCAGCCGTTGGATTAACTAAAACGGATAGCTCCGGGATCCCCTTCTTAATATCAAATGGAGTATTTTTAGTTATTCGCATGATTTCCTTTTTATTTGCCTTTTCAATTTTGGCGTTATCAATCCCATAAATCATGAC
>Ga0207075_1021_pt1 | contig 34571 bp, 32 predicted proteins | sample Alteio_BWMinHeat_64_FD_153587 | JGI IMG/M metagenome (GOLD analysis project Ga0207075, IMG submission 153587) | Enriched cells from forest soil in Barre Woods Harvard Forest LTER site, Petersham, Massachusetts, United States -... | ecosystem: Environmental > Terrestrial > Soil > Temperate forest >... | reverse complement strand
TATATAGCATCTGGTAATGACCTGTATCAATTGTTTAAGCACGGTATTTATAATATCGAGTCGATTGATCCATTATTACCGTCGCAACCAAAATTTTATGCTGACGGTTGGTCATGGATTATTCGTGAAGATGGTATCGGCGATAAGATCGAATTAAAGTTTGAGGATAAAGAAATTACGCTCAAGCGTGTTGAATTTAGAACCTATGGTACGTTTAAAGCCAAGTTACATACAGGGCTTGAAGAAGATGTTCAAAAGAGCATGACGCGTTGGGGTATTTACGATAAACAATCTGGAAAACAGTTAGGCAATTGGGTTATTCACCGACGCTTTGCGACGCAAGATGATTTTATTATGGACAAAAAGAAGGTGTTGCTGTTATCGTTTAACGAGCTTTATTTTGTAACAACGATTACACCTACAAGGAGCTGGGGCATAGATCTAGATAAATTTCAGGATGATTTTAAAGTCTACGTCAAGCAACTGCGCGCTCCTGTTACCAAGCAGGTCGCACTCAACATGCAAGCTGCAGATGTTTCAGCGTTTAGTTTTATTGCACTAGGAAGTCAGATTAATTAAGAGGAGTTCTATAATGATTTTATCACGCTTAGGTTTAGCCCCTGTTATCACGTTGGGCATGATGGTAGGCATACTTTCTTTTTCAGGTTGTTCTCAAGAACAAAAAGCCTGTAAAAATCCAGAAACAAAAAACGCCAACGATTTATTCGAGCGATGGATTTTGCGACAGAAAGTCTTCAGCGATCGTTCAATGGAGAGCATGAACGGGCACATTAACGAGGGGTATATTCTTGCCGTGCAAGCTATGTATCGTGAGCAGTCAAAAATTTTTGAGCCTATGCAGGATTTAATAGAATCGATTTTTGCTGGAGAAGTTAAAAATGGCGAACTAAATATTTCTCTTAATGACGCTCTCAAGCGCAACTTGAGCTATTTGTATGGGTTACTTGATCATGACATAGCAGCATTTGTAGATTTTTTACGGCACCATGGTCTTGAGTCAAACGACCTTAACAAGCGCGACAAAGAGGCTGATTATCACGATGTTATTAAACAGTACTACGGTATTATGCAACTATTGTTTGCCAATAGTGATAGCTTTGTAGAGTCTGAGTATTTATTTGCGCTTTCGAATAGGTTATTTGAATTTTTCTATGGTCCTAAGACATGGGTGCATGGCCAAAAGATGCTTACAAATCATGCGATGTACCCAATAGCACGAGTATTTTATGCAACGGTCTGGCGCTTTTTATCAGGCCTTGGATGGCGAGATTGGAATAAAACCTGTCTTGATGCGCTCAAAAAAGAATGCGATTCAGGAAAAAAAATTGTTTATATAGCATCTGGTAATGACCTGTATCAATTGTTTAAGCACGGTATTTATAATATCGAGTCGATTGATCCATTATTACCGTCGCAACCAAAATTTTATGCTGACGGTTGGTCATGGATTATTCGTGAAGATGGTATCGGCGATAAGATCGAATTAAAGTTTGAGGATAAAGAAATTACGCTCAAGCGTGTTGAATTTAGAACCTATGGTACGTTTAAAGCCAAGTTACATACAGGGCTTGAAGAAGATGTTCAAAAGAGCATGACGCGTTGGGGTATTTACGATAAAAAATCTGGCAAGCAGTTAGGTAATTGGGTTATTAGTCGTCGTTTTGTTACGCAAGATGATTTTATTATGGACAAAAATAAAGTGTTATTGTTATCGTTTAATGAGCTCTATTTTGTAACGTCAACTAATCCATCGAAGAGCTGGGGTATTGACCCTGATAAATTCCCAAGTGATTTTATGATCTACGTCAAGCAGTTGCGTGCACAAGTAACAAAAGAAGTGGCGCAGCATATGAAGCTCGCCGATGAATCAGAATTTAGTTTTATCGCGTTAGGCAGCCAGATTAATTAAAAAAAATAAAAAGGGGATAGACATGAAGAAGAGGCTTCTGAGTACGATATTTTTTGTTACGGTATTCGTGAGATTTTTTGGATCTTTTGAATATTGTATGACGAAAAATATTTGTGCTCAAACAAAAACAAAAGCAGAAACAAAAGAAGCCTCTGAAGTCTTTGGTAAATGGGTGCATTGGCAATATGCCTATAAAGACCGGGATATTGGCACAATGCACCAGTCTATTTCGCCTGATCATGGGCATATATTTAATCAAACCTGCACAGGCTTTGAAAACCTGAGCGATCAAGCGACACGTTTGCTTGGTCGCTCAGGCTCAAAAACATCACGTAATACAGAAACAAAAGCGTCAAGAAGTCATCCTGAACTTGTTTCAGGATCCAAGCCATCTGAACAAAAAGCGTTTACTAAATTTTATTCAGATCTTAACGGTAACGTCCAAGGGTTTCTTGATCATCTCAAAACCCATCAGTTTGCAACACGAAAAATTAATAATCATGAGAAAGAAATATCGATTTTTACCACAATCGATAAATACAAACTCTTTATGAAAGCTTTTTTTAATCAACAAGATGACGTTGCCCAGAACGAATATCTTTTTGCGACGGCGAATCGGTTTTTTGAATTTTGTTTTGATGAAAAAACGTTTGGCTATTTCAACGAATTACTTGAAACCCCCAGATGGCATCCGATTGCCCGATTTTTGTACTCAGTAATGTGGTTTCATCTTGTTGGTGAGGGATGGAAAGATTGGCATCAAAATTGTCTTGATGCGCTCAAAAAAGAGCATGATCAGGGCAAGCGTATTACCTATGTTGCAGGCGGGAACGATCTTTATCAACTTATTAAACACGGGATTTATAATATCGATATTATCGACCCGATGCTTCCGTCTCAACCTGAATATTATGCCGAGGGTTGGTTGTGGTTGATCAAAAATAACGGTCTTGGCGATAAAATTACGTTTGATTTTGATACTAACCCAATAATCATGAAGCGTGTTGGTTATAAAGAGTTTGAACTGTTTGACGCCGCTCTTTCAACAGGGGATACGGTAAAAATTAGGCACAGTAAAACAACCTGGAATATTTGTGACAAAAAAAGTATGAAAAAGTTAGGGACAATAACTATCGATCGTCGTTTTGCCCGACAGGCCGATTTTTTTATTACTAAAGCTTCAAAAAAAGCGATTTTACTTTCGTTTAACGAAATGTACTTTGTCGATGCGCCGCAATCATTTGGTGGCTGGGGAATAGACACGTCTGTTGTTAAGCCCGACACGCAAATATTTGTCAAACAACTGCGCAAACCAATAACCAAATCAACATGGGCTCATTTGCGCAAAGCAGACGCTTCGTCGTTCTCGTTTATTCTGTTGGGCAGCTGTGCGACATGAAGAAAAATTAGTTTTTACTCAAACAATTTTTGTAAAACCGCATATTCTTCTTTGGTGATGCCCAAACTTTTTGCCTTTCTAATTCTTGCTAGTTTTGCTTTGAATCCCTCGCCACGAACTTCACCATCTTCTAACGTTTTGAGAAATGCTTCTCGCGCAGTATCTCTATTGGCATAGCGCTTGCTTGCGACCATTTTGTCTAAAATTTCTGTAGAGGTTGGAACTTCCACCTTCACAGGAATGGCAAGTCCTTCATACGAACATCTCACCACGGTGCCCTCAATGCGTTTAAAAGCATCAAGATTTTTTTCGTGCCCAGGTGCTGAGACGGTTAAGTTTTGATGATGTTCTGGACTTTCATCAAAAACTATGCCGAATTTCCTAGATAGTTCATCGTGCTTGATTTGAGTTCCTTTATAGAGTGCGTGGGCACGGTTTCTTTCTGATGTTTCTTCTGATTTTTCATCTATAAAATCGATATCTTCAGTTGGTACATAGGTTGCTGGCCAGGCACGTATTGTTATTGGGAAATCAGATGCTTTCAGAGGTGCAATTGGTAATTTAAGACAACATCTTGGCGGGAGAAATGTAATTTCTCTATTTGCTGATACTCGGTAGTCTTGATCTGTAGCTACGAAAAGTTTCGTACCAGGTCCTGAGCCAAGACGTATGCGAATGTAGAGAGGATCGTTTCGATTGTTATATATAGCATAAGTTTTTTCTTCTTGGAGCTCTGTTGGGCCTCCCGGTGCACCTTTAACTTCAGTTAATTCAGGAGCTCTTTTTGGCGCAGGTGCTTTTCTTTCTTCCCGCAACCCAGATACAGCTTCTGGAGCAAAAAAACTTTGACTTCTTTTTTTGGTTTTTCTGGTATTGGAGCAGCAGACACATCAGGTATCGCTGGTGAAGAACTGATCGCTGGTCCACCTGGTGGACCGGCCATTGGAAGTGGGGCAGGTGTCTCGCCTGATTCTGAAGATTCGACAGTTGGACCGCCTGGCGGACCTGGAGGAGGTAACGGTGCTCCGCCCGGTGGAGTGTTTGAAGAACTAGAAGCTTCTGCTTGTTCAGCTGTTTCTTCTGTGCTGGTTTGGTCGCCTTTTCGAATCATACTAAAGCCAAGGGTTCCTACGCATGTTATGCATGCAAGCGCGAGCAGTAGGTGTTTGATCTTCATAAAAACAGCCTCTCCCGTTTAAAATTTTCTTAAAAATAATTTTTTTTCTAATTATTATTCTGCAGGTACACGATAAATTTCAGGGTAATTTTCCCAAAGTTTTGGTCCTGCTTCAACTTCTATATAGATCTTCCCCGCGTGTGACATAACTTTTCCATACGTATAGGGCATCTCAAAGCTCGATCTTTTTACAATCACCCAGTCACCAGCTTTGAATGAACGTTTATCGTTTTTACATGACATGTTTGCATTGGGTTTTATAACTGCCAAACCTGGATAAGGTTGAGGCTTTTCTGCTTGCTCTTCTTCTGTTTGTACTTCCTCTTGCAATTCTTTCTCACAACGAGTAATCAGAGCTCGGGTTGCTGGGTCGACGCTTTTGCCTAAATTTGGTTGAGCACCAGCTGAGATAAGTGCCTTTACACATCCCGTGTGATGCCGGCTTGCTGCCAGTAAAAGAGCCGTTATTCTCAATGGGTCTATATAATTTACATCAGCGCCAGCTTTGATGAGTGCTTGTACGCATGCGGTATAGCCACCTTTTGCAGCCTTAAGAAGAGGTGTATCGCCTGCATAATTGGTTCCATTTACATCTGCGCCTGCAATAATCATCATATTCAAGGCAGTCAAAAAGCCCTTATCGGCAGCTTCAAAAATTGCCCCATTAATATAATCAATGACATCTTTAGCTTTAACCGTCGTAAACATGCCCGGAGCGATCTGTTGTGGCTTACAAGCTCTTTTGAACCCCTCTATCATTATTTTTTCTTCTGCAGATTGAGCATATGCACCTGGTATGATCGTTACGCATGCGAGTGTGAGTAATAAGTATTTGATTTTCATAAAACAGCCCCTTTTTTTAGAAATTGTTTAAAAAGTAATATTTTTCTCAATATCTCAATATTTTGTTTAACTTATTCTTAGCTTACTTATTATTAATTCTATTTGTCAATATATATAAACTATGACCTGCAAATGAGAATCATATAATCATATACACAAGATTTATATGATTACATGATGCAAATGATGCAATTTTAGTATTATACTTGCATCATTGGTGTCATGTATGTATCATGATGCCATGAGACGAATTTTCTAAAAAAGGGCTTTTATGAGATACCAGGAACTAGAATCATCGTGTGTTGAACTGAAAAAAGAGCTACCCAAAAACGATCAGATTATTAAAACTATTGTTGGATTTCGGAATATGCATGGGGGCAAGCTTGTCATAGGAGTTGAAAATGATGGCACCATTGTGGGGCTCGATGATGAAATAGTGCAACACGTTATGGAATATCTTGAGAAATCAATTTTTGAAGCAACCAGTCCACCTATTGTTGTTCGTGTATATGCGCAGAGAATTTTTGATAAGACGATTTTGATTATAGAGGTCTCTCAAGGACAGAGAAAGCCCTATTACATTTCATCAGAAGGGTTAGAAAAGGGGGTTTATATTCGACTTGGTCGTAGCACGATGCGAGCAAATAATGATATGATCCAAGAATTATCGTGGCAAGCTCGGGCAGGTTCTTATGATACGATGCCTATATTTCATGCAACACTTGATGATCTTGATATGCACGCTATTGCGTCTGTACTTGATAAAAAATCCTATGAAAATAAAGAACCAGTTCATGAGGATCTTTTACGAGCATATCATCTCATTGCTGAAGAGCATGGCAAAAAATATCCAACGGTTGCAGGTATTTTACTGTTCGGCAAAGATCCACAACACTTTTTATCAGAAGCTTTTATCATAGCAACACATTTTGCTGGCATTCAAGGGCGTGAAGCGCTTGCTGCAAAAGATTGTACTGGAACACTATTCAATCAACTAAAGATGGCCACAGAATTTATAGAGTCGCAACTTAACGTATCTTTCACCATCAAGGCATTACGGAGAACAGAAACATTTGAAATACCTCTAGAAGCTCTACGTGAAATGCTGCTGAACGCCTTGATACATCGTAATTATCATGTCAAAGCACCAATAAAAATAGCAATTTATAGAAATCGGGTAGAAATTTTTAGCCCAGGCAATTTTCCTGGACCTTTGACTCCTCACAATTTAACCATGGGCTTGAGTTTTATTCGGAACATAGCGCTATGCAAGGTTTTTAGAAAAGCTAAACTCATTGAAAAGCTTGGTACAGGTTTTACTATTCTCTTTCAAAGTTATGCTCAAGCAAAATTACCCAAACCAGAAGTCGTTGAAGGGGAGTTGTACGTAAAAGCAATTTTACCAAGGCCAGGTCCACATGATCTTGCATTACAAAAATCTAAACAAGTTTCTGGTGACCATATAGACCGTGAAATTATGGATATGCTTGCACGTGCCTCAGAAATTTCAACTGGTGATGTTGTCAGCGTGCTTGGTATTTCACGGGCAACCGCCAATAGACATCTGACAAAGCTCATTGAAAAAAGATTAATAGATAAACGTGGCAAGGGCAGTGGAACGCGCTATAGTCAAATCAAAAAACTTGAAAAAGATTGAAAAAAAATCTTCTAACTCTAGAGATAAGATTATGAATATAAAAATATTAAAATTATTAAAATCTTTGCATGTTGGGTACGCGTCATACTTATTACTCGTATTAAGTTTATTTCTGGGTGTGTATGTGCACATATTCCCCTGGAAGTTTTTTTATGTCCCATTGATCTTAGCCCTTATCCCGTTATCGCGCGACGCATGGCAGGGCCTGCGCGAGAAAAAAATTAAAACAGAGCTGTTTTTACTTTTAGCATCTGCGATTGGGTTATACGGCGGTCAGGAGCGGGCGATTATTATTGTTTTAATTATCATGATGATCGCAAAGTATATCGAACAATTTGTTGAAGAACGAACTGAACGTGCGATAGAAAGTCTTACCCGTTTAATCCCAACTGATGTGATTGTTGTTGAGCGTGACGGTGAAATAACTCGTGAAAAAGTTGTGCCTATTGATCAGGTGCATCCTGGGATGCTTATTTTGATCAAAACAGGTAGTCGCATTCCGGTTGACGGTAAAATTATTGACGGACAAGCCAGTATTAACGAAGCGTCGTTAACAGGCGAAAGTATTCCTAAAGATAAGGGAAAATCAGAACTTGTGTATGCTGGGACGTTTGTCGAAGCCGGAAGTGTGATTATTGACGTGCAACACGTAGGTGAGTCGACATTGTTTGGTAAAATTACCAAGCTTCTTGAAAAAGCAGGAGAAAAAAAAGCGAGCATTGTTTTATTAGCTGACAAAATTGCGTCGATACTGGTAATAGTCTTATTATTATTTATAGGTATTGTCTGGTTTATAACGCACGATTTTAATTTAGTTATTACGTTGTTAGTTTTTGGCTCGCCGCTTGAATTGACGTTAATTACACCGCTTGCAATACTTGCCGGCGTTGTTGCAGCATTTCGTAATGGGATTTTAGTTAAAGGGGGCTTGGCGCTTGAACGGATGGCACACGTTGACACGATGATGTTTGATAAGACAGGAACGTTGACGATGGGGGAGCCCAAAGTTGTTGAAGTTTTTTCACATGACATAAACTATGACGCCAAAGAGGTAATTAAAATAGCTGCTATGCTTGAAAAACGATCAGGGCATATCTTGGCAAAAGCTATTTTGCAAAAAGCTCAAGAAGATGCTATTACCGTGCCAGACCCTGACATGTATGAGTCAGTTACAGGACATGGTATTGTGGTGACCAAAGATAATAAGAAATATATTTTGGGGAATAAGCACTTTATTCAAGCTCCAGAACACGGTAATACGACGATTCCTGAATCGATGGTTTGTGTAGAGCCCATGCATACGTCGTTTTATGTGACCTGTGATCAAATGCTGTGTGGTCGAATTTGTGTTACTGATATTGTGCGTTCAAATGCGCACGAAATTATCGAAGCATTACGGGCATTGGGTATTAAAACTATTATTTTATTAAGTGGCGATAAGCAAAGTATTGCGACACAAGTTGGAGCTTCTTTAGGTACTGACCAAGCGTATGGTGAAATTGCACCAGATGCAAAACTTCGCATGATTGAAGCGCGTCAAAAAGAGGGACATAATGTCTGTATGGTTGGAGACGGTATCAACGATGCTCCAGCGCTCAAGCAAGCACATGTTGGGATTGCAATGGGTGCTATGGGTATGGAACCTGCCATTGAAGCGTCAGATATTGTTTTGATGGATAACGACTTACAAAAAATTATTTTTGTTCGCAAGCTTTCACAAAAAGTTTTTCACTTAATTAAACAAAATATTATCTGGGGTTTTGCCATGGTGCATATTGTTGGTATGATACTAACGTTTTGGGGGATTATTAGTCCCATACAAGCAGCGTTATCACATGCAGTCACTGATATTTTAATTTTGATTAACTCAGCTCGACTGATCTGGTTCAAAGATGAAAAAAATTATTTTTGATACCCATCAGCAAAATTTTTAATTCCGTTACAAATTCCCTGGGCAAGATGTTGCCGATACGATGACAGGACCAGCCGATCACAATCTTGTTTATTCGTGATAAACGCAACTTCGACAAGTACCGATGGAATCTCGTTACGAAATAAAACTCGAAAATATGCTGGCTTGATCCCTCGGTTAGCTGTGGGCATGTTCTGATTTTTTAACAGGCCCAACAAATTATTTTGAATACTTGAAGCCAATTTTTTTGAAAAATTAATATTATTTTTATGATAATTATCAATGGCATTGATCACGTCAAAATCTTTCTCGAGATTAACAAAGATAAAGCCGCCCTTGCGGGTGGGAGGTAAGAGCTTTTTTTCTTGAAGATAAAACGTTTCGACTCCAGAGGCTTCTCCTCCAAGTTTTCCGCACGAGTTTACATGAATTGACACGAAAAGATCAGCCTTGAGCTGACACGCCAGGTCGCTGCGATCTTGTAACGACATTGCCTGGTCACTATCGCGCGTGAGCAATGTCTGAAATCCATCTCCGTTAAGAATAGTACGTACACGTTTTGCCAAATCTAATGTTACGTTTTTTTCGAGTAAACCATGAAATCCGCGGGCACCTGAATCGCAAGCGCCACCGTGGCCCGCGTCAATTGCGATTCTAAAACCAGTTTTTTTGTTTTTTTTTTTTGACATCTTTGCCATGACGCTCGTTTGGCTATCGTTTTTGATAACATCATTGTGTGCGTGAAGAATAAGAGCATCTTTCTTATGCAGTACATCCAAGCTTTCTTTGGAAAAAATATCCAATATTAAGCGATGCGGATCTTCGATTTTTGTCCATTTAATCAAAAGACTATTTGTTTTTTCAATATCGACATGATCGTCATGAGCGTCGTTATGTTTTGATTTTTTTACAAATCTTGTTGGAGCAAATGATAACGTGAGAATAACCATAGGGATTTTATCAAGTTGTTCGGTTATTGAGATCTGACTCACCATACCTTCTTCTTTAAGAATGGCGAGCTTTTCAAGAACAAGTTGTTCGTTAAAATGTTCGCGTTTCATGCCGGGGAATGCGAGTAAAAATTGAAGTTTTTCTTTGTTGATCTTCTTTTTAAAATAAATAGGGCTGGCAAAATCGAACATAATTTGTGTTGAAAATTGAAGTTTTGAGACTTCAATTTTATTAAGACGGTTAAACTCCTGATTTATTTGCACTGGAGCCTGCTGTGCTTCCAGCATGCTGTGTTCGGTAATAGTGATGAACATTAAAGACGTGATTATAGACGTGCGTAAGAATGTTGTCATGGCTTATTCCCTCCCCCGTGATTCGAAAGCCCCTCTATGAAAAATATAACAAAAAGGTGTTACACGCTTTAAGAATATGCGTGAAATCGGTCTTTTTGGTTGCTACATGTATTGCTTCTTAAACTAATCTTATCAGTTTGTCATTTACCAAATCAATAATATTTTAATAATATGAAATAAATACGGGTGGCTGGGGGGTCTGATAAGCGCATAAAAAGTAAATTTCAGGAATGTAGAATTAAATAGACTCTTACGATATAGTTGAGGACGGCGCACCCTTCCCCCTACGCTTATCCAGGCTACCGCTTGGTAAGCTACGGAGGACAGGTCGAGACGTCACTACGTGACCCTCAGGGCGAGCGCCTATGCGAACAAAACGTGTTAACCCCGAGGACCCTTATGATTATTCAAGAAAATATTTCGTTAGCAGATAAAAACTGGTTTAGAACGGGCGGGAACGCTCAATATTTTTGTGAGCCATCGACTGAACAAGAATTTATACAGGCTACACAATTTGCTCAGGATCATGGGCTTGAGATTGTTGTTATCGGCGAAGGGGCTAATATTCTGGTGAGTGACGACGGGATCTCTGGTCTTGTTATTCGTCCTGCGCTAAAAAACATTACGATTCATGATGACCAGTCTTCTTTTCATTCTGATATAATCCCGTCCGTGGTGAGTGATTGCGTTAGCAATCGTATCGAATCCATGGACTCCAGTTCAGCTACTCCCGTTACCGTAACCGCAGGTGCAGGGGTTAAAATGCCCGACTTAATTAATTTTTGTCTGGATTCAAATATCATAGGGCTTGAAGAGTTCAGTGGGATTCCGGGCACCGTAGGAGGCTCAGTTTTTATTAACTTACACTATTTTCAGTATCTCTTAAGCCAGTTTTTGGTTAAAGCAACGGTTATCCAGCGTTTAACCAATACGATTCACGTAGTCGATTGCGCGTGGTTCAATTTTGGTTACAATCAATCGATGCTTCAGACTGGTGATTATTACTTAGTTGATGCAACGTTTGCATTAAAAAAAGTAGATCATGTACAAGCAGCATATGCAAAAGGACGTCGAGATGAAACGATTCGTCATCGCAACCAACGCTATCCAGCATCCAATACCTGCGGCAGTTTTTTTAGAAACTTTCATATAGATGAGTTACCCTTTGAGGTCAACGGTAAAAAAGTCCCGTTTGTTGCCTACTATCTTGATAAAATTGGTGTTAAAGGTGCTTTACGTATGGGTAACGCTGTCGTTTCGTACCAGCATGCTAATATGCTTGTAACCCAATCAGGTGCAACAACAAACGATGTTATTAGTTTGGCGCAAACGATGCAACAAATGGTTAAAGACCAATTTGGCATTGTTCCACAATCTGAATGTCGCTTTCTTGGCTTTAAACAGCACCCATTATTATAAGAATTTTATTATAATAATTTTACTTCTTTCTTTTATTATGCCCGCCCGTATACGTTTATAGTAGGGGAGAAAAACAGACACAAGATATCATGTGTAGGGGGTAGTTATGACCAAGATCTATAACATTATTGTAGGGTCTTTAGGGATAGCTTTTGTATTTTTTTACCCAACGCTTCTTGCTATGACGCCTTCTAGACCACCCGATGGCACAAGCCATGTCTCACATGTAAAGTCTTTTAAAAAGTTATCGATGGGTGAACAAAAAAGATCTGACAGGTTGGACATAGCAGGACGTGATGGCTACAAGATTAATTTTGTCTGTTTTGGCGTTTTACAGTTTTTTATGGCACATATTAAGAACAAGCATGTTCTTAAGGCAATTGTGCGCGGTATAAAAAATTGCCCAGATCGCGTGGTCAAACTCTACTTTTTTTGTATGGATTGTAAGAATAAAAGTGTATTTAGTGCCAGTCTTGTCAGAGGGATCGAAGCTTTTATTATACATAAACTCCCCAATCGTGATCTTCGCTATCTTACATTTCGGTGGAGTTGCACGCGTATGCCCATGTTTGCTGTACTGGATGCTGCTACCGAAAAATCATACGATATTTATGATCGTAATTTTAGCGATCGTCTCGAGCGCACAGTGGTCACCATGAAAACTGAACAAAAATCCCCTGAAACGTATCGTACTCTTGATAATTTGTCTGATGAATTTCAGCGGGGATTAGTTATTGATAAAAGAGATGAAAAAGATGGAAAAACAGAAAATTACAGCAATCTAGAACAACAAACAGCCGAGGGCGCAACGTTACTACGATCATTGATTAAAAATTATGTGAAGTTTAGGCGCAATAGCGAACCAGAAGCAAAAAAAGCTATTGACCTCCTGCGGTTTAACGCACTTAGTTTTTTTAGCGAAATTATCAAAAACAAGCGTGTACTTACTGAGATTGTACAGAGCATCAAATATTTTCCTGACAAAGCAATCAAATTATATTTTTATTGTCTCGAGTATTATTATATGAACCAGCTGAACGAAAACATGATACGTTCACTAGAAATATCAATACTCAATGATATCAAGTTTCACAAAGAACGCTTTAGTTTACGATATCTTACGTTTTTACGTAACAGTAAAGGTCTTCTAGAACTTGAAACGAGATTATATGGTGGTGGAGGTGGCGATGTGTACGATGACATTTCTGATGAATAGTCTCCTGGGTGTTTTATAAATCTAAAGTATTGCGCTTACCATACCAAATTTATACGCTACGGCTATTCTGAATTTTCGTGATTGCACAGAGCGCATCATAATTACCGATAGATTACGCGTTTATCAGAGTATTGTTTGGGGAGAGGTATGTTTGGGTTACATAAAATCGTTATAGCGTTTATTCTTATTGCCTGTGTCGTGTATATCAATCTATGTGCCATGAAATTCAAGAAGTCTGATAAAAAGAGATCAGAGCAAAAATATCAAGATGTTTTGAATAGTGACGAAGACGACGATGATACATTTGTAGCCCAATTTCAGCGGTGCTTAGTTATCGATGAAAAAGCAAAAGCTTCCAAAGAGTACATACAAGAAACAGATGGCAATTATACAATGTTATTACAATCGTTGATTAAAAAGTATGGAAAGCTTAAGTACGATAGTCGACCAGAGGCCCAGAGTGTTATAAATCTGTTGCGGTTTGAAGCATCAAGTTTTTTTGTCAAAAATATCAAGAACAAACGAGTACTTGCTGAGATTATAAAGAGTCTCAAACAATATCCAGATAAAGCGATCAAGTTATATTTTTATTGTCTGGAATATATTTCCAAAAATTTGTTGAACGAAGAAAAGATGCGTTCAATAGAACTGTTTTTGCTGGAAAATATTAAGTTTCATGGAATAAAATTTAGTCTAAAATATCTTTCGTTCTGGCGTAATAGAAAAGGTCTTCTAGAGCTTGAAATAAGAATGTATGGTGGTGGCTGGCATGATATCTATGACGACGTGTATGATGCACCTACTCCGGTGCCAGCCAGTTGGTCGCCATGTACTATCTTGTAAATTTTTTTCGAATCTATTGCTGCTCGTTCTATCAAATCTATATTCTATGGACATTGATTATTCTGACAATTGTGTATTGGGTGAGATATCGATGAATGTTTGGGAGTTTGTATGAAGAATTTTTTTTTGGGGTACATATTTTTGATGATCGGGTTGTCGGTTGGGCATGCTTTTTGTATGTCTGATGAAGAAAAACAGGCAACAAGTGATTTAATTAAAGCAATGGACAAAGGCGATAGTGATGAAATGTTAAAAATAATACAAGCGAACCATCGCTTGGTTAATACAAAAGATGCTCATGAAAATACATCGCTTCATTTTATAGCTAAGACGGAGAATGTTAAGGCGATAGAAGCATTACTTTCTATAAAAGATATTAAACTTAATGAAAAAAATAATATGGGAGAGACTCCTCTTCATCTTGCAGTTAGATATAGCGAGGCGGCGGTAAAAGCATTACTTATAAAGGGTGTAGATGTTAATGTGACAAATTATGTAGGATTTTCTGCACTTCATTACGCAATTGCATTTGATCAAAGGTCTGATGTAGAGCAATTACTTTCTGTGAAGGGTATTAATATTGATGGAGGTGATAAAACAGGCGAGACCCCTCTTCATATCGCAGTTCGACATAATTCTAGTATTTTGATGCGAGAACTACTTAATGCTGGCGCTAACATTGATGTTAGCAATAATGATAAAAATACCCCTCTTCATATTGCAGTTTCTAAGGCATTGTTAGCTCCTGCAGAGATGTTGGTTAAAAGAGGTGCCAATATTAACACAAAAAATAAAGATGAAAAGACTCCGTTGGAAATTGCGCAAGATATAGATGATCCAGAGGTTAGATCTCAAATTATTGGAATACTCAAGAAACCCGCGGGGACTCCAGAACAACGTTTAAAATATGCATTTAAAGAAGAGTGGGTTGATGGAATATTAGAAGTAATAAGACAATATCCTGGATTGGTTAATACAAGTCCATCTAAAATGATTTCAGACACTCCATTGCATGTGGCAGTTGACAAGCGACGCTTTGATGCGATAGAAGAATTGCTTGCGGTGAGAGGCGTGGATATTAATGCAAAAGGTTCAGATGGGCTTACGCCTTTACAGGTTGCACAAAAACAAAAAACTGCCGGTAAGCCTGGGTATGATGAAATAATTAAAGTACTTGAAGAAGCTACTGAAAAAGCTGCAGGAGCACGTGCAGGCACAGTGGCGCCTGGAGAAACAAAAACTTCAACTGTAACGGGTATTCGTTCTGTGACATCAGAAGCAAGCAAAGATCTTGCTCAGGTACTGATGGCATTAAGATCACAATTGGGCAAGCTCAGAACGGCGTTGGGTAAGGTTTGAAAAATAAAGACAGAATACTAATATCTTTGAAACGCATGAATTGCATCAAAAAATGCATCATTTACGATTTAATTGATTTAATTGATGCAATTATTTAGGGTAATTGCATCAATTAAATCAATTAAATCATGTTTTTAGAGTGTGGCGTATGAAGTATCATGAACAGGAATCGGCAACGGTGGAATTGAAGCGGGAAATTCCCCAGAACGATCAAATCATCAAAACGATTATCGGTTTTTGTAATAATAAAGGCGGCAAACTGATTATTGGTATTGAAAAAGATGGGACGATTGTTGGAGTTGATGAAGATAGTAGTCAGTTTGCGAAGTTATAACTTCGTAAACTTCGTCTTGAATTATCGAATTCGCGTTAACATAATTTCTAAACCATTGCGCCCCCCCCCCCATTTATTGCTAGCTTGTATTTAATCTTGATTTACTTTGATGTGATATTTTTTTGGAAGGGAGTTTGGATGAAGAGTATGAAAATTTTCGGGTACGTATTTTTGATAATCGGGTTGTCGGTTGGGAATGCTTTTTGTATGGATGAATCAGCGGCAAAGACGGGAGCTGCAACTCATCATGCTCCTATAGCTGATGAGCTTGCTGATCAAGCAAAAGCTGCGGAACAATCAAGGGCTCAACAAAAGATAAGAGAATTTTTTCAGGATATAGATAGTCCAACCGCTGATGTGGTAGAAGAGTTCAAAACAACAGGTCTTAATTCTACTGACTTAATTCAAGTAAAAGATCCGAGCACTGGTTCGATGGCATTACACATAACGGCACAAACTGGAAATGTTGCTGGAACAAAGAAGTTACTAGAATTGGGTGCTCTTGTAGATGCAAAAAATAACAATTTACAGACCCCATTATTTTTGGCTGCTAGATTTGGGAACTCGAAAGAAGTAATAGAAGTATTGCTTAATGCAGGTGCTAACAAAGATATGGAATGTGGTATATTTCAGAAAGGAACTCCTTTTTCAGAATCACAGGACAAATTCAAAAAAATCCTTGAAGATTTTAAACCAAGCCCTAAACCAGGTAAAACAGGAGGAACAGCTGGCGCAGGCGCTGATATAAAACAAGCAGAAAAGGAGTTTATGGATGCACTCAAGAATCATACTTTTGATAAAATACCAGAAATACTGGGTCGGCATCCTGACCTGGCTACACCACTTCACATAGCTGCTTTGACTGGTAATGCTGTTGAGATAGATGCATTACTAAAAGAGGGTCATGCTGATGTTAATACAAAAAAGGTTCATGGATATACGCCACTTCATGCCGCAGCTTTTTCGGGCAGTGTTGCCTGCATAGAAAAATTACTTGCAGCGGGTGCTACTATTGATATGAAAAATAATGACGGAGATACGGCACTTCATATAGCAGCTAGTCTGGTAGCAGCTAGTCTGGGGCATATTGATGCAGTAAAAAAATTGCTTGAAAAAAAAGCTGATGTTAATGCAACGCAGAAGGATGGGTATACGCCACTTCATGTCGCAGCTTTTTCGGGCAGTGTTGCCTGCATAGAAACATTACTTGCAGCGGGTGCTCATATTAATGCAATAGATAAAGACAAAGATACGCCACTTCATGTGGCGGTTATATTTGATCATATTGATGTGGTAAAAAAATTATTGGCCGCAACTCCTGGGCCGCGGCTTGATCTGAAAAATAAAAATGACAAGACTGCATTAATGCTTGCACTAGAATATCAACGTGTTGAAATTATTCCATTACTTGAATCTCACGCAAAGTCAGCAGCATCAAACCCAGCTACGGCGCTTGTTCAGGGGCTTACGGGATTAAGGTTGCAGCTGGGAAATCTGGTGACGGCGTTGAGTGGGGTTGGGAAAAATAAATAAGCTTGATCAGACTTCGTCATTCAAAATTTTTCTTCGATACTCGGCCATGAATTCGTTCATGAAATGTAAATTATGAATTGTAGCTAGAGTAAATGCAGCAAGTTCGTGGGATTTGAATAAGTGACAGATATACGCGAGTGTGTAATGTGTGCAGGTATAACATAAACAATCGTCTTCGATGGGTCTAAACATCGTTGCATGACCACTTAAAACAGCACGCTTTTGGCCATTTTTAGTAAATAAAAGCCCGTGACGGGCAGCGCGTGTTGGATGTGAGCTATCAAATGTGTCGATACCTAAGGGGATACAGGTTGGTAAAGAACTAAGATCACCGATACCCAGTAAGTGATTAGGTTTGTCATACGGAACGTGAGGCATGAGAAAGCGTAGTAGGTCAAACATCTCTTCGCGGGTTTTGCCCAAACTCCCTCCAATTGAGTAACCATCAAATGGAAGTTGCGATAGAACGTTGCAGCTTTTTTTTCGTAAATCGAAATCAAGACCCCCGTGAATCACAGCGTATAACGCCTGATTGTTAGGATTTTGAAGATGGGCATCAAGCGATCTTTTTTCCCAGCGATGGGTACGATCAAGAGAATGTTTTAATTTGTTGGGTGCGGTGTGATACGGTGGGAGCTCGTCAAAACTGATCATGATGTCAGCACCCAATGATTTTTGGGCTGATATCGATGACTCAGGGGTCAAGAGAATTTTTGAGCCATCTCGGTACGATCGAAACAAAACGCCTTCTTCGTTAATTTTTAAAACACTGGAATCGTGCTTTTTGGTCCCTTTGCTTTTGATTTCGCTATGCACGCCACCATATACAAGACTAAAAACCTGAAAGCCGCCCGAGTCTGTGATAATTGGCTTTGAGCGGTTCATAAATTTGTGCAGGCCGCCGGCTTGCTTAATAATATCTGGGCCAGGTGTTAAAATAAGATGGTAGGTATTACAAAAAATTAACTGACTTCCAATATTTTCTAAGACTTGGCTATCGATTGATTTGAGCGTCGCATTGGTTCCAACCGGCACAAAGTTGGGGGTGTCGATGACCCCATGGGGCGTATGAATTTTACCAACACGAGCACGCGATTTTTTTGACTGATGAATAACTTCGAAAGTAAATTTTTTCATGATTTTTTAGACACGACAAGTTTTGATAGATAAATACACGGTGACGAGAGAGCGATAACGATTATTTTAACAATAAAACTGACAATAATTATGTGTAATACTGACTCGACGATCCCGTACAGGCCTATAAAACTGAAAAGCACGGTGTCGATAAGTTGTGTGCAGACTAAAGAAAAAATACTTCGTGCGAGTAAATATTTGCCTGAAAATTTGTTTTTTAAAAAGCGATAAAGCTGAGTATCAATAAGTTGTACGATCGTGTAGACGAACAACGATGCAATAATAATTCTTAACATGGGAGTTAAAATAACAACAAAGTGTTCTTGTGTTGCATCAAAGACGTTAGGTTGGTACCAAAGGTGAAATTGGGTCATTATAAGATAAAAAATCAGAAGTAAAAAATTGATTTTTATTGCTTTAAGTGCGCTTGCTTTCCCAAAATATTCTTGTAAAAGGTTAAGCGATATAATACAACCAACGGCAAAGACGTCGGTACTGGTAACATGCAGACCAAACAAGGTAATTTGTTTGGTTACCAAAAGATTTGATAGAAGCGACTGGAGGCATAGTGATGCGATGAGTGCTTCTTGTCCTACCCAAAGCGCGCTCAGGGTAAAAAGTGTGACGATTACAATGTGAAAAAAGAATATAATTTCGTTCATAGCGGCCAGAATAGCACGTAGTTTATATAACGTAAATGATATGGGGTAAAAATCGGTAAAAAAAGTATTTAGTTTTTATAGGTCCTGGCTATACTAACCCATTGGGTTTAAAAATTTTGTCTTTTTGTATTAATTTAATAAGCATGTATGAAAGGGTTTTGTGATGAAATCGACCAAATTATATTTGTTTTTTATCATAAGTATGATTTTTGGGGGCTTGTTAGACGGGCGTGTTCATGGTCGTATTGTTGAAACACTCTATGGGAACTTTGATGTGCAAGAGCCCGTGTTGTTAGAATTGTTTGATAGTCCTGTTTTGCAGCGCTTAAAAGGTATCAGGCAGTATGGTGTTTTATACTTTGTTGATCCAAAAGAGTATACCCGCTATGAGCACAGTGTTGGTGTTTGGGGATTATTACGCAGATATGGCGCTCGTATAGAAGAACAGATAGCAGGATTGTTACACGATGCATCGCATACGGTTTTTTCTCATGTTGCAGATGTGTTATTTAGCCATACATCAGTTAAAAGTTCTTATCAAGATGATATTCATGGGTGGTATTTACAACAGCAAAAAGTACCTGAGTTATTGGCAAAGCACGGTATATCGCTGGAAAGCATTATGCACAAAAGTGGTACTCATTGCATGTTAGAGCAGGATTTGCCCGAGCTGTGTGCTGATAGGATAGAGTATAATTTTTACGGTGGGTTGCTTGAAAACATGATACATAGGCAGGATATCGAGCCTATTTTGCAAACGCTCAAGTTTGAAGATGGGCGTTGGTTTTTTACCAGTATTGCTCGCGCAAAACAGTTTTCGCAAATTTCGCTGTATCACACGGAGCATGTGTGGGGTGGGTTAAGCAATTTTATAACCTATCGCTTTGCTGCTCAAGCGCTTAAACGGGCTGTTAATACCGGCTTAATATCGTTTGAAGACATACATTTTTCTATTGATGATATCGTATGGAAAAAGTTAACCCAGAGTGATGATAGCGAAATTAAGACAGCGATTAACAATTTATTGCATCACGGGAACAATTTTGTGAAAACCAATGATCGTTCTGAGTTGGTTATTACGACTAAATTTCGCGGGGTAAACCCATGGATTATGGTTGATGGTGTATTTAAACGCCTCACTGACTGTGATGGGCACTATGCTCAGGCGTATAATCAGGTTAAAAATACCGTAAGTCAGGGTAGATTTGTGAAATGTCTTCATGGAGTTTCTGGCGTTTTGAATCAAGAGGCGTTGCCCACGGCTTCTTGATGTTACAGAGCATGTTAAAAAGCGTTGAAAAGCGTGGTAAATTTTGTATAGTTGAGGGACTACAAAGTCATTCTTGTTTTTATGCTGAGTTGAGTGCCATGCTAAAAAATACCCTATTTTTCCAAAAAATTTCCCAAGATGTGCGTTGGGTAACTGTTCCAAATATATTGACATTACTGCGTATATTGCTGGCGCCTGTTATGGTTATCAGTATGTATCACGGCTACTTGTTGTTCGCGTTTTTTGTATTCGTAATCGCGTCAGTTACTGATGTTTTAGATGGTTTTTTTGCTCGATGGTGTGATGTTGGAACCAATTTGGGCAAGATGCTTGATCCAGTTGCTGATAAAGTCTTATTGATATCAGTGTTTTGTGCACTTTCGTTTTTACAGCTCCCCTTGTTTCAGATACCTGTTTGGTTTTTTATGATGATTGTTGTTCGTGAGGTAATCATGTTGGTTGGTTCATGGGTGATTTTGTGGATTGACCCCCAGGCAAGCCTTGAACCGATTATTTGGGGTAAGTTAACGACCTTTTTTCAAATTTTGTTTGTTATATGGGTGTTTACCTGTTATTTTTTCGGCTGGGAGCCCAAAAGAATCTATATCTTATTCTTGGTTTTATTGGCCCTATTTTCTCTTTTATCACTGCTGCAGTACATGAAAATAGGATTTCGTTATTTTCGTAAAACCCCAAATAATTAAATTTCAAATCGAGCGATACTTGATTTTTTTATAAAGGGAATCATACTGGCTTTGGTTCTGAAAAAATATTACTTAGAATAGTAATGTGATCAATCGAGAAGTAATGACGTCATAAAAAAGACGTAATAAAAAAGATGTTTATACATATTTGTTGGTACGGGTTGTTTTTTTTGGTTTTAATCTAAAGGATTTTTATGTTTAAAAGATTAGTTTCTACCGTATTTGCATGTGCTCTCTTAGTTAATGGTGCGGTTTCAGCACAAACAGTTGATGCACAAGCTCTCGCTCTTGCTCTGTCAAATGCAACACCAGCAGAACTTACTGAACTTGCACAAAACGCAAAAGAAGCTGTTGCTGCAAAGGCTCGTGCTGAAGGCATGACCGAAGAACAAGTGGCAGTAGTTGTTGCAAAAATTGAAAACAATATTGCATCATTGGGTTCAGCTTCAGGTTCAACGACAAAAAAAGAAGCAAAACTTGCTTGGATCTTGGTAGGCGCAAGCTTAACCGTTGGTGGGTACTTAGTATATAAATTCGTATTGCCAAAAGTAGCTGGCTTGTTCAAATCAACAGATGCTGATGCAAAAGATGCAAAAGATGCAAAAAAAAGCAAAAAAGATGCAAAAGCAGAAGAAAAAGAAGAAGCAACTGGCGAAGATGACAAAGATGGCGACAAAGCAGAAAAAGAAGTAAAAAAAGTAGCTGATCACAAAGGTCACGCTCACGCTGCTAAAGACAAAGCTCCTGCTAAAGGCAAAGGCAAAGAAGCAAAAGCTCCTGTTAAAGGCAAAAAAGCTACAGAAAAAGACGAAGAAGTTGCTGGCGATGAAAGCGAAGACGACGAAGACGGTGCTGTAGACGAAGACGAAGAAGAAGATAAAGAAGAAGCTCCAAAAGCTAAAGGCAAAAAGCCTGCTAAACCAGCTGCTGCTCCAAAAGGCAAAGCTAAAGGTAAAAAAAGAGCTTAAATAATTCTCTTCAACCAACAAATAGCATATAAACCAAAAAGCAAACAGGACAACCGTCCTGTTTGCTTTATTTTATTTTAATGTGACTTAAAAAAACTAAAAAAGAGTGGATCGTTGTATGAAGCCTGAAAATATTATTTTTCCTGTGGGCATGTTTTTGAGCATGCTTTTTATTATGACATGCGCTACTTGGGGTACCCTATCGAGTAAAGCGATGTGTGCTCAGACGCAAGATTTTATTATTAAGCCTGTAACAACAAAAAAACTTAGTGTGAATGCTCTTAAAGAAAATATTGGGCAGGCAACCAAAACGTTATTTCAAACAACGACATTAATGAATAAGAATTTGGGAAGTTTACATATTGATATTGCGCAAGCGCAAACTACGTTTACGAGCACAAAAAACGATAAGCTTGTTCCAGCAGTTCTGGAACAGGCAACAAAAATCACCAAGACTTTTGGGATGCTTCAAATAGAAGTGGCCTCTCTTCAAAATAAATTCTCTGATATTATTGAAAAGTTGGTTGAGAACCAGGCACCGTTCAAAAAAGCGTCGCGCACAGATCTTGAGGGTGCTTTAACTATTATTCAAACAGTCGATAAAGAGCTTGTAGATAGTATTAGCATGTGTAAAAAAATGCGTGCTTCTATTAATCATAAAGTTAATAATAAAATAAGTACTAAAACAGATACCAAAGAACTTGTTTGTAACGATACTCAAGATACTCACGTTGTGAATAGTCTCAAAGATATCGAAAAAAAACTTGAACACCATGTTACGGTTGTAAAAAATGCGCATCTTACTATGGCAAAAAACATATGTTTAAAATAAAAAAACATAAAGTTTTTATTGTTACCGGGGAACTATCGGGTGATCGGGTCGCTGCATGGTACGTTGCCCAGCAGCGTAAAACGACGCCAATTGGGTCTTCAGATACGCCGTATTTTGAAGCGGTTGGTGGAGATTTTTTACGTGCGCAGGGTGTTACGCTCTTCAAGCGATTTGAGTCGTTAAATGTCGTTGGTATTATCGAAATAATCAAACATTTGCCCAGATTATTAAAATTTTTGAATATATTAATCGATTATATTATCCAAAACGACTTTCAAGAGGTCATGCTCGTCGATTTTCCTGGTTTTAACCTGAGACTGGCAAAACGTTTGAAACAGCTCAACAAAAACATAAAAATTACCTATCTGTCACCCCCACAGGTGTGGTGCTGGGGACAGTGGCGCATTAAAAAATTGAAGCGTTTTTGTGATGATCTTATTGTTTTGTACCCCTTTGAAGTCGCCTGGTACCAGGCGCGTGGCCTGCGGGTGCGTTGGATAGGTTCGCCTGTGTATGATAGTTTACAAAAATATTTTGTCAGACCAAAAGAAGAAAACACAGAAGAAAAATCACAAAAATCAGCTATGATTGCGTTCTTGATAGGCTCTCGATTATCAGAAGTAAAAACATTTACACCAATTATTGCTGCTGTCGCTCGACGACTTATCGCATGTCATCCAGATGTAAAGTTTTTAGTTCCGTTGGCGCGTTCTTTACCTGATAATTACGTTAAAGAGCATCTACGTAACGCAGGATTGAGCGACATTCTTGATCGATTTATTTTTGTACGTGACGAACACGAAAAATTTATGCTTTTGCGTCAGTGTCGTGTTGCATTGACAAAGCCTGGGACGGTGACGCTTGAACTTGCGTTGCTTAATGTTCCATCAATCGTATTTTTTAAGACATCATGGCTGACCTACAGAATAGCCCGTTTGTTAGTAAACGTTTCGTATATGGCTCTACCAAATTTGTTACTGAATAAAACAGTTTTCAAAGAGTTTATCCAGGCCGATTGTTTAATTGATAGATTATGTGACGAATTGCTTGACCTGTATAAAAAATCGTTAGAACCTGATATAACATATCTTGATTTTATCACTGATTGTACAGTGTTGCGCGCTATGTTACGAAATTCTTAATACGTTATTCGTACTATCTTGGTGTTGTACCAAAATAAATATTTGTGCTAACATCGGGCTGATTTTAGTTAAACATAGCCCTTTGCTGTGTTATGATTATTTTTTTGAGATATATTTTTTGTTATTTTATTGTTTTGTTATGAAGGGCATACCATGGCAAGTTATAATCGTATTATCATGATGGGAAATCTTACTAGAGATCCTGAGTATAAACAGCTCAACTCTGGACAAGCTGTTTGTCGTTTTGGCGTTGCATCCAACAGACAATTCAAAAACAAACAAACCGGTACCATGGTGCAGGAAGTTTGCTTTGTTGACGTCGATGTCTGGGGTCCTCAAGCTGAAAGTTGTAATCAGTATTTACAAAAGGGCCGAGCTGTTCTTGTTGAAGGGCGTTTAAAGCTTGATTCATGGCAAGATAACGATGGTAATAAACGCAGCAAACATTCAATTGTTGCTGATCGTGTTACGTTCTTAGGCTCAGGTGCTCAGGCTGATGATGCTGTTGCTGAAGATGGCGCTCAAGCACCAGGAACACAAGAATTTGGTCCAGCACAAGCGGTATCTCAAGAAGTGAAGAAAGCACGTGCACCAAGAAAACCATCTGACTCGGCTGGAGCTCCTGCAAGCTCTACGGGTGAGATTGCGTTTAAAGACGAAGCTCCATTCGAAGACGATCTCCCGTTTTAATAAACTATAATTTTTGATAAAAAAACCCGCTGGTCATTATAACAAAATAATGACCAGCGGGTTTTTTTATTTATAACGTATGAGCTAAAAAAACGTATTAAAAATCGTCGTCCTCGTCATCGTCATCATCCCCTCCAATGCTATCAAAAACATCATCGGGTAAGCTATTTCCGCTGACTTTTGCGTCATCGAAATCGTTATACGAAGCTTGTTCGTCTGTTGCAACAAAATCCTGCTCTTCAGCCTGAACCTGCGATTGCAAGACATTGCTTTCGGAATTTTGACCCGACAGGTTTGCAGAAATTATTCCTACAAACAAAGCAAAAACGAAGACCTTTACGACTGTTTTCATAGAGATCATGCTACACTCCTTTGTTTCCAGACAAAAAGACGTTCATAAAAAACGGTCACCACTGTTTTTACCATATGAATTCTTGGACGCAAATTCAAGTAAAATGTATTTTTTTAGATTATACCACGAAACATAGCGTCATCCAAGAGCCTCATGAGCTTTCTTAGCTTTCCTTGGCGTTTGCACGAATTTAATGCTAGACTCCTGGCAATGAGCAAAGGATGTTATTTTTTACAAAGGTGAGTTTTTATGAATGAACATAAAGCCATTTTTTCTTATGGAATCTTCTCAAAAAAACTTTTTGCAACGATCGCTACGACCATAATCTCAAGCATAATTTCTAGTATTACGGTTCAGGCGATCGATCTTCCTGCATTTTATCGTGCGCCGTTATTTCAGGGAACGCCAAAAAAAGATTTAGAGAACTGGACGACCTATTTTACTGTTGGGTATGCTTTTGGTTCGGGCAAAAAAGCTTGGGACCGGCATGGCGAAGAAGTTGACCTGTTAAATGTCTATGGGTTAGTTAACGCGGCACATCTGGGGTTAAATGTTCCTTGTAAACAAGTAAAAACCACCGATGGTATGACGAAGTTCATAAAGCCGGTGACAGAAACGTTTTGGGTTGATGAACAAGTTATTGTTGATGATACTAAGGTGCCGCCCCTTGTCACAGCAGAGCTACCTCCAGATGGAATTTTAGGTAAATTTTACAAAGACCCCACAAAACAGATAGCACTGAGTTTGTCAGGCGAAGTTACGGTACAACAAGTTGATTTTACATTACATCAAAATCTTTTTGCAGGATTTTATGCACAGGTGTATCTTCCTATTCGCCAAGTAGAAGTCGATACGATTGCTCGCAAAATTCCATGTACGGTTGTTTGTGCTCAGGAGCAAGAAGCACTGATGAAGTTGCTTAAAGTTGACAATCCTCCTCCTTATCCTACGTCCCCCAACCCTCTTCCCGACAATCCTCCAAATACGCTTACAAATATCGATCTTATACTTAAAGAAAACTGTTTAACAGGGCTCAAAGAGCCGTTCAAAAAATCTGGTATTTCAGATATGCTCGTGTCACTTGGTTGGCAAGTTTTTGATGACCATTCATTTGGCACTTTTGTCAAAACCGTCGAAGCTGCTGTTCAGATTGGTGCATTAGTACCACTTGCTGATGAGCGCGACGAAAATCATTTATATTCAGTTCCCTTAGGGTATAACGAACACATGGGCGTTAATGCGCGCTTTTATGTACAAGTTGGAATCGCCGATATTTTTGCCGTCGGAGCCCAAACCGGCGTTACGACTTTTATTAGAAAAGATCGAAAAATACGCATGGAGACCGATAAACGGCAAAGTGGCATCATCGTTCTTGGCAAGGGGAAAGCCGAGGTTGATCAAGGGTCAATGTGGGATTTGGGTGCCTATGGAAAAGTGCATAACTTTTGCAAAGGTCTTGAGGCCATTATTGGATATTCTTTTACACGCCAAGAGCCGACTTTTTTAGAACCAAGCGACGATTTTTTGCAAGCTGTCTATGATCGTGAATTGAGTAGAAACCCGCCACGTATATTTCCTAGATCTGATGTTGTTAACTCCGATCAGCGCTATTGGGGTTGGGAGCAGCATGTGGTGCATGCTGTGGTCCAATACGACTTTAAAAAACATAAAGATCTTTGGTTTTCTCCATGTGTAAAAGTGTCGGGCAGTGTTCCAATAGCCGGCAGACGCGCCTGGATTGTTAACATGTTTGGTGCGAGCTTTGGGGTTACGTTGGATTGGGATTTTTAATGTCTAACATGCTTTTTTAAGAGTTGTCTGGCCAAGCGTTGTCAGGCATGGTAAAATAAGCGGGATATTCGTCAAAACTGCTTTGGGCTAACTTGTTTGACTCAAGCTCGTTTGTACTAAAAATCGTACTAGATTAAAAGTCTAGATTAAAAAATCGAGATTTAACATAAGGTCATCATGAACAGTATTGCCGCACTCAAGCAAACAATTATTCACGAAACAAAAAATCATTTTAAACTCACTGACGACCAGTTAATGGGCATCGAAATTAAAATTAACGTTGATAAAGACCGTTCGTTTGGTGATATGAGTTGCAATGCTGCTATGCTGCTGGCAAAAGTTGTTGGCAAAAACCCACGACAAATAGCTCAAGAACTTATTGACGTTTTACAAGAAAAGTACTCAGCTGACATAAAAAAAATCGAAATAGCTGGCCCAGGGTTTATGAACTTGACACTTACCGATACTCTGTGGCAAAAATTTGTTATAGAACTTTTTACCCACAAAGAGTCTTGTTTCAAACTCGATTTCAAACTGGATAAAGAACAAAAAAAATTACGCTATTTAATCGAATTTGTGAGTGCGAACCCAACGGGACCTTTACATTTGGGGCATGGCCGTGGTGGTATTATTGGTGATATCTTGGCCCGCGTATTAAAATTTCTGGGCCATACGGTTCATACAGAATTTTACATTAATGACGCTGGTAACCAAATAAAATTACTGGGCCAATCGTTACAGGTTCGTTGTAAACAAGAACTTGGTATTCCCGAAGAACTACCCGAAGATGGGTATGCGGGTGAATATATGATCGAGCTTGCCAAAGAATGTGTTACTGAATTTGGTTCTGATTCTCAAGATCTTCTAGAAAAAGATGACGCTTTTTTTACCCATTACGCCAAAGAGCACTTATTACAGATCCAAAAACATGATTTAAAAAATTATGGTATCGAATTTGATCAATGGTTTTCTGAAAAGACACTTCATGATGATGGTCGGGTTGTTAAAGCACTCGAATTACTTAAAGAAAAAGATTTAGCCTACGAACAAGACGGCGCATTATGGTTTCGGTCAACACAATTCGGTGACGATAAAGATCGTGTAGTACGAAAAAGTACCGGCGAGCTGACGTATATCGCTGCTGATATCGCCTATCACAAAGATAAATTCGATCGTGGCTATGATATTTTGATTGATATCTGGGGACACGATCATCACGGTTATGTCAAACGCTTAAAAGCGACCATGGAAGCGTTAGGATTTGCTTCAAACCGTCTTGATGTTATTTTATATCAGCTTGTAACGATTAAACAAAATGACGTTGTTGTTAAAATGTCAAAGCGTGCTGGGGTTTTTACTAAATTAAGCGACGTTATCGACGAAGTTGGTACCGATGTTGCGCGTTTCTTTTATCTTAATCGTAAAGCAGAAGCTCATCTTGAATTTGATTTAGAAGCAGCGCTCAAAAAAACTGATGAAAACCCTGTTTTTTATATACAGTATGCCTATGTTCGTACCAATAGTTTATTGGTAAAAGCTGCTGGGACTTCTATAATTTCAGCAGATACTGGAATTTCAGGAGAGATAAGAGCTGTCGGAGTTTCTGGAGATAGTAAAACAGAGAGCTTAGCACATTACGTCGAGCAATTACGTAACGGGACGCTGGATACACAAAAGCTTCAAAAAATATTGGGACATATATCAGGCGAAGAAATTGAAGTATTAAAAAAAATCGCGTCGCTTAATGATATTCTTGCAACCATTGCTGCATCATATCAAACCCATGTTCTTGCGCATTATGCGTGGGAATTAGCGCATAAATTTCACCATTATTATGCCAACAATCGTATTATCGATGTTTCAGATGTACAAAAAACACAATTAAGATTATTAATGGTTGTATTAGTACGGGAAGCTTTTGAAACGTGTTTAAAATTGCTTGGCTTAAGTACTCCAGAAAAAATGTAATAGACGTTAATAATAGACGTTAACAAAAAATAAAACGGCAGGATCATGAATATATCATCGCTACCAAATTTTGATTTAAAAGATTTTAAACCAGAACAGATTAGAAACTTTTCTATTATTGCCCATATCGATCACGGTAAGTCAACGCTTGCAGATCGTTTACTTGAAACAACAGGAACTATTTCTTCTCGACAAAAACATGAACAAGTTTTAGATAAACTTCAGGTTGAACGTGAACGCGGTATTACGGTAAAAGCCCAAACAGCGACGTTGTTACACAAATATAAAGACCAATATTATATTCTTAATTTGATCGACACTCCCGGCCACGTTGACTTTAGTTATGAAGTTTCACGGTCATTATATGCTTGTCAAGGTGCTTTACTTGTTGTTGACGCAGCACAGGGTGTTCAGGCGCAAACAATGGCAAATTTTTTCTTAGCATTTGAACAAGATTTAACCATTATCCCATTGATCAATAAAATCGACATGGCCAATGCCGACCCTGAACGTATTGCAAAAGAAATGGACAAAGCGTTCGATATCAAGCGCGACGAAATACTATTAATTTCAGCAAAAGTAGGCATAGGTATCGATGAGTTATTATCAGCAATTATCGACCGTATTAAGCCGCCATCAGGCGACGCTGAAAAACCGTTTAAAGGGCTGTTGTTTGACTCATGGTTCGATGAATATCGAGGTGTTATTTGCTTAATCGAAGTCATTGATGGGATGCTTAAAAAGGGCGACAAGATCACCGCAGCAAGTACCGGCGATGAGTACGAAGTACTTGAAATTGGCCTTATGTATCCAGAGCCATTGCCGATGGGAGCTTTGTATACCGGCCAAGTGGGATATCTGATTTCTGGCATGAAAACTGTCAAAGAAGCGCGTGTTGGAGATACATTTTATCATACGAAAAAACCGGTTCCTGCGTTACCAGGCTTTAAGCCAGCCAAACCCATGGTTTTTGCTGGTATTTATCCTGTTGATACGTCAGACTTTGAACTCGTTCGTGATGCAATAGAAAAATTAACACTTAACGACCCGAGTGTTCACATAGAAAAAGAAAGTTCGGTTGCCCTTGGGTTAGGATTTCGTTGTGGCTTTTTGGGTCTTTTACACATGGACGTGTTTAAACAACGGCTTGAACAAGAATATGGTGTTGAAATTATTGTAACATCACCAAGTGTACCGTATCGTGTTGTCATGTTAAATGGCGATATTGAAACAATTGAAAACCCGTCAAAGTTTCCCGATACGGTAAAGATTTTAGAAGTTCAAGAACCGGTTATTAATGCAACGATTATCACGCCTAAAGAGTATCTTGGTAATCTATTAAAATTGTGCCAGGATAGACGAGGTGTTCAAAGTGAAATGACCTATTTAGATGAAAATAGGCTTGTTTTGAAGTACAAGATGCCCCTTAATGAAATTATCACCGACTTTTATGATAAACTAAAATCAGTCAGTGCGGGTTATGCAAGTTTTGATTATGAAATTATTGGCTACGAACCGGCCGATCTTGTTAAGATGAATATCTTATTGAACGGAAAAATTGTCGATGCATTATCGATTATTGTTCATGAAGACAAAGCTTTTTATGTTGGTCGCCAGTTGACACAAAAATTGAAAGAAGTTATTCATCGCCAAATGTTTGAAATAGCAATTCAGGCAGCCATAGGCGCAAAAGTTATAGCGCGTGAATCGGTGTCAGCATTGCGCAAAAACGTAACAGCAAAATGTTATGGTGGTGATATTACCCGAAAACGTAAACTTCTTGAAAAGCAAAAAGAAGGTAAAAAGAAAATGAAGCAAGTAGGTAATGTTGAATTACCACAAGAGGCGTTTTTAACGGTCCTAAAGCATGAATAAAAAACATGAATAAATTTGCGCGTGAACGTGTTTAAATTTTATCTTGGGTGCCCGGTTTAGCGGGTGATTTCGTGAGGATACTCTGATGAAGCGAAGAAAGGGTTTTTACTCGATTTCAGTTGTTGCAAAGATGTTTTCAGTGCATCAGCAGACCATTCGTATGTACGAAAAACAAGGTTTGATTGCACCGACGCGCTCTTCTGGTAATACCCGACTGTTCTCCGAAGAAGATGTAGACCGGCTTGAAGAGGTTATTAATCTGACGCACAAAATGGGCGTTAATCTTGCAGGCGTTGAAATTATCTTAAAACTGCAAAAAAAGATCAAGCGCATGCAGGACGAGATTAACAAGATGTTTGATGCGACAAAAGAGAATCTTGATGAAGAAAGTGATCTGTTTAAAGATGATATGAAAAAACAGGCCGAAAAGCTTGTACAGATCAGACAAGAAACGACGTCAAAAATGCGTAAGATGCCACTGGGTATTAAACACAGTAAATCTGATACACAATCGTCTACCGTACAAGCACCCCGTTTGGAGAATATTGCTGGTAAGAACAAATCGTCACATCACGATAAAGAACCAGAACAATCAGAAATTATAGACACGTGGCAGATTGATTACGAAGATAAATAACGTATAGAGGTCATATGTTTTTTAATCGATTAAAAACGTTTGTGTTACTTGCAAGTTTGAGTGGGCTCTTGTTCCTGTTAGGCTACTGGGCCGGCGGAAAAAACGGGCTGATCATGGCGTTTATGTTCTCGATGATCATGAACTTTGTGACCTACTTTTTTTCAGATAAAATAGTCTTGGCTTTGTATAAAGCTCAACCACTTGATCCTGAAAAACATAGAGATATTTATCAGATGGTCAAAGAGCTTTGTTCACGAGCCGAGATTCCTATGCCAAAGCTCTGGTATATACCAACGTCAATGGCTAATGCATTTGCAACAGGACGCAGTCCCAAGCATGCTTCAGTAGCAGTAACACAGGGGATACTTGATATTCTTGAACCAAACGAATTACGTGGTGTTTTGGCACATGAAATTTCACATGTTAAAAATCGTGATATCTTAATTGGAACCATCGCAGCAACGATTGCTACAGCAATAGGTTATATCGCACACATGTTACAGTGGGCGGCTTTTTTTGGTGCTGGCCGTAATGATCGTGACCGTTCAAGTGGGCTCGGTGCTTTGATTGCAGCAATTATTATGCCTATCGCTGCAACACTTATCCAACTTGCAATCACCCGTTCGCGCGAATATCTCGCCGACGAGACTGGTGCAAAATGCTGTCATGATCCGTTGGCACTGGCATCAGCACTGGAAAAATTATATGACCATACGCGCCAAGAACATCGAGAACCTGAATCACATGCCCAAACTGCAACGGCAAGTCTTTTTATCGTGTACCCATTTTCGGGAAGCTCAATCGTTAATCTTTTTTCAACCCATCCGCCGATGGAAAAGCGGGTTGCTCGATTGAGAAAAATGGCTGAGCGCATGTAATTTTTGCACACCAGGGTAAAGTTGTTGTAAAAACTTATTAATGTCGGAGTATAAATTGTATGATCAATCAAGAAACTATTGAAGAAATAAAAAACCGGCTGGTGCAAGTTTACAATCCTGAGCAAATCTATCTTTTTGGATCGTATGTGTGGGGCCAACCAACAGAAGATAGTGATCTTGATTTGCTGGTTATCGTTAATCATTCTGATGAGAAGCGGTATAAGCGTAGTATCAAAGCATCGGATGCTTTATGGGATATAAAAATTTCTAAGGACCTTTTGGTTTTTACAGCGTCTGAATTTATAAATAATGTACATGATCAGACAACGTTGTGCTATAAAATCAAAACAGACGGAAAGTTGCTGTATGCCAGGTCATAAAGATTGGTTGGATAAAGCCTCAGGTGATTTGAAGTCATCGAAAAAATTAATTAGGGATGATGATGACACCCTTGATACGGCTGCTTATCATGCCCATCAATGTGCTGAAAAAGCATTAAAAGCTTATTTTGTCTTTTTAAATAAACAAGTACCAAAGTCACATGATTTAGAGTTTCTTTTAAAATCATGTATAGAGTTTGACTTAGAGTTTGTTTCTCTCAAACAAGAGATCATAGATTTAAATCCGTATGTAACAGAATCGCGATATCCCGATGATCAATTTGTTATTGATCGAGAAGAGGTGGAAGCAGCAATTAAAAAAGCGACAAAAGTTTTGAACTGTGTAAAAAAGAAACTTGAAGCGACTTCCGATCAAAATCTTAGGATTTACTAAAATTTTAAAATCGAATCCATAGATTCCTCCAAAAAGTATAAAAAAAGAAGCTGGACACAAAACCCAGCTTCTTTTTTTTTGTAAATATCTCTTGCCAGATTATTCTTCTTGTTTTATGACTATGACGGATGTAAAAAACTTAATTTTTTAGTGGGAGAAAAAAATCATGAAGCGTTTTCAATTATTTGTTTTTGCAGCTGGTTTATTCTCAGTTTTTATAACGCACGATGCGTATGCCATGAAAACTCAGGATTCTGATGGGAAAGCTCCAAATACTATGCCGGCCCAAAAACCTTCTGAAACTGTGAGCTCTCAGAAAAAGAAACCAAGAAATATTCGCCTTGCAAATTTGACCGATGAAGTAGTAGAGCCTGAAGCTTCAGGTCTTATAGTGAGACTTTTAGAACTCTTGAGATAGTGACTATATTCGTGGTGCCCAAAGTCTTGCAGGCGATCCAGGCGATCGCTAAAATGTCGGGTTTCAGGGGTGTACAAAAAACTTACAAAAAAAGAAGCTGGATTTTCGTCCAGCTTCTTTTTTTATTTCTCCTCAGCTATCTTACTCGGGCAATTGTCTGGCTTTTGGTTGCAAAGTCCGACTGAGTTCTTGAAGTTTTGTATTGAGCAATCGTAATGCTTTGAGTAATGGATCTGTTGCTGATCCTGTGCCCGCCAGTGCTATTGTTTCTATGGGAGCTGGTGCACTAGGTTTTAGTGCTCGTTCAGCAGCAGCTTCACGTTCTCTTCTTTCTGTTTTAAGGCGAGCATCTTCATCATCTTTTGCTTTTTGTTTTCGAGCTGCTTCTGCTGCAGCCAGAACTGCTTGAGCATCTTCAGCTGCTTTACGTTTTGCTTCTTTTGTTTCTGTTAGTAATCCAATTTTCACCGCAAAATCTTTTAATTTTTCTGGTGAGTTTTGAATGCGATTAAATTCTTGTAAATTAGTGTCTTTAACGTCATCGCTTTGTTGATTGATTAATTTTGAGAACTGCTTGGTTAATGCAAAGCGCAATTGTGTTGTTTCTGTATTTGGCGCCTTGTCTTCTATTCTTACATCAATAGCTTCTTCAAGCCCTTGATTTTTAACAAATAAAGCCTTAAATATATCTAATGATTTTTTGCGTATAGTTTCATCAGAACTCTTAATTCCTGTCATTGCATAATCAGCAACGATATCATAAGCAAACTCTTTATTAATTAAGGTGAGTAAAAAATCTAAAGAACTAGAATTAATAGGTTTATAAATTGCTTTTTGAATAAGAGCAATAATTTTTTCTTTGCTATCAGGTATGTTTAAATTAATTAATTTTAAAAGCAATGTGCGTGCTTCAGTATATTTCAAAGCGCTGATATATGCGTCTACAACATCAAAAGCTAGATCAAGTATATCTCGTGCATTGTGTGTAAATAGTTCCTCGAATAAGTCGCAGGCTCCTGAACGGAAATCAGGATTTTTACTTTGTAGCCCTTCACGAACAGTTGCTATTGCCCGTTCTCTTCCCAGGTTTTTTGTAAATAATATTTTAAATAGTTTGAGTGCATTCTTTTGTCCATATTTCCATAAATTGTTAACTCCATTGCAAGCCGCGTCTATTATCTTTGTTGTTCCTTGGTTTAATTCTAATAGCTTTTGCAAAAGATCGGATGCTTGTTTTTGAAGAAGTTCTTGATCGTATCCGGCATTAAGAAAAACTTTACTTGCTGCTTGGGCTGCTGCAGCAAAAGCAAGATTTTTTGAAATTAATAGGTTAAAAAAATCTAAGGTACTGAAAGATATATCTTTAACTTCTTGTGCTGCAATTTTTGTTGCTTGATCAGAGATTTGTTTTTCATAGTCTAATACATTTGGACACGTTGTAATAAACGCCTCAAGAAGTGGTAATGCGAGATAAGAATTTTTTGCATCAATTAATTCTTCAGCGGTTTTCAAAGCTTGCGTATATCCAAGATTTTGTCCCCAAAGTA
>Ga0207075_1033_pt1 | contig 35805 bp, 27 predicted proteins | sample Alteio_BWMinHeat_64_FD_153587 | JGI IMG/M metagenome (GOLD analysis project Ga0207075, IMG submission 153587) | Enriched cells from forest soil in Barre Woods Harvard Forest LTER site, Petersham, Massachusetts, United States -... | ecosystem: Environmental > Terrestrial > Soil > Temperate forest >... | reverse complement strand
AAATAGCAACCAAGAGTTGTTCAAGAATCTCATAATCTAACGCGTCTTTGTGCACAACAAGTTCGTTTAAGTATTCCATGATTGACGCAACAGCAGTGTTAACTTTAAATTCGTCAAGACGCTCTTGATACGCTTTCAAGAATCTATGAAACCGTTTATACGTGTCTTCAGATGCTTTTTGATTTTTTGGTAACAAATATTCTGGATTTGTTAGGTAAGCCCACAGACGATTCAAGAAATTACGTACGCCCTTGATAGAATCAGTTTGCCATTCGGTGTCAAGTTCTGGGGGCCCCATAAAGAGCATATACATGCGCAGGGCATCAGAACCAAGTTGTTCGACAATATCGTTCGGGTTAACGACATTGCCCTTTGATTTGGACATTTTTTCAACACGGCCAGACGTCGGCGACTTCATGCAGACCATGCCCTGATTAAACAACTGTTTAAACGGTTCGTCAAAAGACAGGTGTCCAAGGTCATGCAAAACTTTGACGTAAAAACGCGCATAGAGCAGATGTAAGATAGCATGTTCTATGCCGCCGACATATAAATCCACAGGAAGCCAATAGTTCATGTCTTCTTGAGAAAATGGTTTATCTGAAAGTTGCGGGTTGGGATAGCGCAAGAAATACCAGCATGAACCTGCCCACTGCGGCATCGTATTCGTTTCACGTTTTGCCGGTTTTTGACACACTGGACATGGTGTATTTACCCAGCTATCGATAACAGCCAGTGGCGACTCGCCGGTTCCTGTTGGTTCGTATTTTTCGACCTCGGGCAAGATCACAGGTAGTTGATCTTCTGGTACTGGCACAATACCACATGATGCGCAATGTACCAGTGGGATGGGCTCGCCCCAATATCGTTGACGTGAGAATATCCAGTCGCGAAGTTTATATGCTGTTTTAGGTTGTGCGAGCTTATTTTTTTCACAGTATTCGATAATAGCTTGTCGAATATCACCTGATTTTTTGCCTGCAAATATCTCAGGTGCTGTTAGAATCCCGTTTTTCATATCGGTATAACAAACTTCTAAGTTTTTTACCTGTTGAGCGAGTTCTGGATCTTCAGGCAACAAGACTACTTTAAGTTTAATCCCGTATTTTTTTGCAAATCTAAAATCACGTTCGTCATGCGCAGAGCACTTAACCATACCGGTGCCGTAACTTGCTATTGCAAAGCTTGCAACCCATATTGGCAATTCGCCGTTACCGACGGGATCGATAATATAACGGCCAGTAAAAATACCTTCGGGATTATTTACGTCTTCTTCACGATCTTGTTGACGTTTTTCGACTAACTCCTGACAAAATTTCAAAATCTCTTCTTTGTTAGGCATACCATCAATAAGCTTGGGCAAAAGTTCGTGATCAGGCGCAATAACAACAAACGTGTCTGCTGCAAAAGACTCAAAGTGTGCTGAAAACGTTTGTATAGTTATGTTCAGGTCTTTTACCGGTGCAGAAAAAACAAGCCCTTGGCTTTTGCCAATCCAGTTTTCTTGCATAAGTTTAACTTTTTCTGGCCACTCGAGTTTTTTAAGACCTTCAAGTAACTTTTCAGCATACGCTGTAATCTTGAGCACCCACTGGCGAATCTTTCTTTGCTCTATGGCACTCCCACAACGTTCACAGCCTCCGTTAACAACCTCTTCGTTGGCAAGCCCGGTCAAACACTTTGTACACCAATTAATGGCCATGTCTGATTCATACGCCAAGCCAGCTTTGTACATTTGCAAAAAGATCCATTGGGTCCATTTATAATAGTCTGGATCGGTCGTGTTAACTTCTTTGCTCCAGTCGTATATCGCGCCAATATAAGCAAGCTGATCTTTAAATACAGCAATATTTTTTTCGGTGCCTATTTTTGGATGTATCCCTTTTTTGATTGCATCGTTTTCTGCAGGTAAGCCAAACGCATCCCATCCCATGGGATGCAAGACGTTATAGCCCGACAAAAATTTCACACGTGCATACACATCTGAAAGCACATACCCCTTCCAGTGGCCCACATGCAGCCCAGAGCCTGATGGATACGGGAACATATCGAGACAGTAATATTTTTTCTTACCAGCGACTGGCCTGCCCGCCGAAGCCACGGAGGGCGTAGGCTGGGTTTTGTAATACGGGTTTATGCGCCAGTTTTCGCGCCATTTTGCTTCGACTGACTTAAATTCGTAACTCATGATTTTTCCTAGATTATTTTTAGAAATTTTATATCTTTTATTATTCTTGTTTAAAGAGTTAAAGATTGCTCGTGTAGATTGATTTGGAACTACTAGGGACGTCATCCCGGGCTTGACCCGGGATCCAGTCAGAACCCACGTTGTTTCTTTCTTCTATCATAAAATTTTTTTCAGATATAGCGTATAAATCTTTAGAACTTTTATCTATCTGGGGGTTTAACGGGTTAGCTTTGCCTGGATCCCGGGTCAAGCCCGGGATGACGTCACGTTGCTCTTAAAATCAAGATACAAAAGCAACGTCACCCTTTGAATATGTTCAGACTAACTTATATTTGAAGTCTTAGACGTCCAGGTTGCGTACAAAGTGGGCATGTTTTTCGATGTATGATCGACGATCTTCTACGTCATCACCCATCAAAGAAGAAAACCACTGATCAGCCTTGATCGCATCTTCAATGCTCACCTGCAAGAAAATTCTTTTCGCAGGGTCCATGGTTGTTTCCCAGAGCTGTTCAGGATTCATTTCCCCAAGACCTTTGTATCGCTGAATGGTCATTAATGACTTACCGGTCGCAATAATCGTGTCACATAAACTCAGGATACCAATACTGCTTGGACCTGCGTCTTTGCCCGTGAGACCAAATGTCCATGATGATTTTTCAAGAGCGCTGAGCGTCTTATATAATTCAAGCAATTTAGAAGTTTCTTCAGAATTAAAGAACGTAACCGGTACATCCCATGTTTTTTTAAGTTCTCTAAATGTGATAATCGACTTGATAACCAGCTCACCTTCAGGCACAACATCTTCGCCAGGAACATCTTCTAAAGTCTGCGCAGGAACTACAGCATTTCCAAGCGGGCTTGTGATCTGATACTTTTTAAAATAATCAGCAAGTTTTGCATAAAACTCTTTGTTCGAATACTTGTTAGGAGCCCATGCGATACTATCCAAAAAACTGATCAATTCATGACAGTGAGATCGCGCAACTTCGTTCATGTTGCTTGCTCGATCAAGTTCTCGTTCGTATTTTAGCATACCCTCGAGCATCGTATGCCAAGCTCCTGCAGAGAGTTGTTTACCGTCACTCGTCAATTCAGCACTCGTGCCAGCCCAGTCAAACAAGAAGCCTTTGAGTTCTGAATCGTCTTTGAGATACTTTTCGGTTCTGCCAACTTTGACTTTATACAATGGTGGCTGAGCAACGTATAAATAGCCTTTTTCGATCAATGGCTGCATGTAGCGAAAGAAGAAGGTCAAAAGCAGGATCCTGATATGAGATCCGTCAACGTCAGCATCGGTCATGATAATAATTTTATGGTAGCGCGTTTTTTCGGCGTTAAAGTCGTCATTACCAACACCTGATCCAACAGCCGTGATTAAATCTTTTATTTCGTTGTTAGCAAGAATTTTATCAAGACGTGTTTTTTCAACGTTTAATAATTTACCCCTTAATGGGAGAATAGCTTGGGTAAAGCGATCACGGCCTTGTTTTGCTGAACCACCTGCTGAATCTCCCTCTACAATGTATAGTTCAGATTTTGCAGGGTCTGTTTCCGAACAGTCGGCAAGCTTACCCGGCAAAACTGAACTTTCTAAGACGCTCTTGCGCCGAGCAAGTTCTCGCGCTCTTTTTGCTGCAGTACGTGCTTGTTGAGCAAGCAAACTCTTTTGTAAGATTTTTTTTGCTATAGTAGGATTTTCTTCAAAATAAGTATCTAAAAATGCATAAACCCATGAGTCTACGATACCCTTGACATCACTGTTACCAAGTTTTGCTTTAGTTTGGCCTTCAAATTGTGGCTCAGGTACTTTGATACTAATAACACACACAAGCCCTTCTCGCACGTCATCACTCGAGAAAGACTCGTCTTTGAGCATATTATATTTTTGTCCGTATCGATTACAGACTTTGGTTAATGCAGACTTAAAGCCTGCTTCATGCGTACCACCGTCTATTGTACGAATATTGTTAACAAAACTAAACGTCTGTTCGCTGTAACCATCGTTATACTGTAATGCAAGATCGAGAATATAAATATTATCGTCTTTATGAAGATAAATTACATCAGGAAAAAGAGGCGTCTTTTTGACGTTAATATATTCGACAAATGAAACGATTCCGCCTTCAAAATGAAATACGTGATCTTCTCCCGTTACTTCACTTTATTCAAGAACGCCAGTTCACGCATACGTGCCGCAAGCGTATCAAAGCTCAGATCAGTGGTTTCAAAAATTTGTTTATCAGGTAAAAATTTAACCAACGTGCCAAATTTTTCGGTTGTCCCAATTTCGGCAAGACGAGCTTTTGCAGCACCACGCTTGTACTCTTGGTGATAAATCTTACCATTACGATAAATAGTCAGTTCAAGCTTTTCTGACAGCGCGTTAACAACCGAAATACCTACCCCGTGCAATCCGCCGGAGTATTTGTAAGACTCTTTTTCGAATTTTCCCCCTGCATGAAGCTTGGTTAAGACAACTTCAGCAGCTGAGATTTTTTCAGTTGGATGGATATCAACGGGAATCCCTCGACCATTATCTTCAACTGAACATGAACCATCGGCATGAAGAATAATTGATATGGTATTACAGTGACCAGCTAATGCTTCGTCAATCGAGTTATCAACAACTTCATAAACCAAGTGGTGTAACCCTGCAGCACTGGTAGAACCGATGTACATGGCAGGTCGTTTGCGAACCGCTTCAAGACCTTCAAGAACCTTAATGGCACTGGCACCATAATCGGCCGATGCTGTTTTTTGATCATTTACTTTTTTATCTTTTTCCATGAGACTACCTCAAATATAATGCTGCAGAAGATCACTAGAAACTTTAAAAATTTTAATTAAAAACTTAAAAAAAAAATCAATTTTTTAGTAGTATAGCAAACTGTAAGAATAGGCCTATATATTGACAAGAAGTATACCAAAGCGATTGAATTGTATCAAAATAGAAGTTTTATGAGCAATATAAATGATTTTTTTATGGGTAAAGCCCTCCTTCAGGCAAATATCGGGCTAAAATATGACGAGGTTCCCGTTGGCGCGGTTATTGTTGATGGGGCTGGAAAGATCATTGCTCGAGCGTATAACAAAATCGAGTCGGAACAATGCCAACTTGCTCATGCAGAAGCACGTGCCATAAAAAAGGCCTGTAAAAAAATCGGTGGCTGGAGGTTGAATGGTTGTCGGATCTATGTTACCCTGGAGCCTTGCTTAATGTGCTTCGGGTTGATTAAACTCAGCCGATTAGAGGGAGTAGTGTTTGGCGCACAATCGAATCTTTTTGGCATAGGCTTGCATGATCTCGAGAATATTAAAAACTATGCAAAAGACATAAACATCGTATCTGGAATAAAAGAAAAAGAATGCGTCGAAATATTAAAGAAGTTTTTTAACTCTGTAAGAAAAAAGAGAAAAGAGAAAGGCAAGCAGTGAAGGAAAGAAAAACATTACTCGACAAGATTAAACAAAACTTATTGCGTCGAAAACTCGAAATGAACAACCAACTGACGATGCATTCACACGAAAAAGTCTCAGATGGGCAAGTTCAGGATACGGCAGACGAAGCGCTCACACTTTCTATGGAAAAACTTCAAAATTCTCTCCAGAAAACCGAAATGGATGAATTGCGACTGATTGATAGCGCTTTGGGCAGAATTTCTCGTGATGAATATGGGATTTGTGTTGACTGCGGAGAGCCTATCTCAGAGCGAAGACTTGAGAACTTTCCTTATGCTGCACGCTGCATTATTTGCCAAGAAGAGTTCGAACAATAATAATGACTTTTTTGCACGATCCTGTATTATTTCAAAAAACCATATAACTCTTGAATATTCAAGCGCCGGTGTAGCTCAGGGGTAGAGCAACTGATTCGTAATCAGTAGGCCATCGGTTCAATTCCGATCACCGGCTCCAGGCATTTTCTTCGAAAATGACTGGCGAGCCAGTCTACGTCTATCCGGGCTACCGCTCGGCAAGCGCAGTTTATCCTGAGCGAAGTCGAAGGGGGTGTCAAGCCAGGCAAAACTCCCACTAAACCCCAGCATTTAAAAGTTTATTGATTTCATCTTCGTTGTAAGTAAGCCCATTTATAGCTGCAAACATAGCAAGCGCTCCCGTGAGAACCTCCTTACAGCGATCTTTTTTCAATCCCGGGATTTTGCGTAAGACATCATAAAATACACTGACTGTCAGAGAAACTTTTAAATAACGAATACCTTCTTGCTTTGCTTTTTCAAAAGAATCTTTGAATGTACGAGAGAAAGTATCACTAAACACTGTCCAGTTTAGAGACCTTTTCTCCTGCTCAGACAGAGCTTGCTCAATATATCCCAGAAAAGTCTCCCCTGCTCTTGAGGTCAAATCATTCATAGTGAAATACCCTGCCCCTAGATTCGATTCAGGCATTTTTACGTCAGCAAGAGTCGTATTAAGTATCGTTTCAAATCGTTGCATAAATTTTGCATGTTCGATACTTTCGCAAACAATCTTCTGTTCTTGAACAAGCTGTCTCTTGTTTTTTTCGATATCACTAACAGCTTCAGCTTTATTATCATAACCAAGATAGTTAAACGTCTTATCTAGTTCTTTTTCACTATCTAAGTTTTTGTCATAATAAACCTTATTTTCATTTTTTTTATAAATCCCAATAATATGCAGTCCTGACATTAACAAAGCTCGTGCTTCCAATGTTTGTGTAAAATAATTTCTCACTAACGGAGTATACTCAAGATTGCTCAATATTGTGCTTGTAATCGTTGATTGGGCGTTAGTAAAATTTGCAATAATAATCCCATCGTCACTGAGAAGACTTGTAAAATCACTAATAAAATGCGTTGTCACACATGCGTCTAACACAATAACTTTAAAAGAAACTCGAGATTTCAGGACATCAATAATATTTCTTTTCCAAAAATCATGCGTTTTTGTAAGTAAGATATTTTCATCCCCATGAAACCCTGCGACAAATAAAACGGGTATCGTAATTTTTGTATCGTAAAATCTTGTCATATCAAAGGTTTGTTGTGCTTGATCTGCACTATTTTTTATCGAAAGATAATACGTTGATTCGGTAAGTTTAGTAAAAAAATCACCCGCCTCTGGGCGTGTATCCAATGGTGGTGCAATAAGAAGATATGATGATTTTTTTAGGTTCTGTTTTATACAGTTCTCATAACAAGACAAACAATTTTTTGTTACGTTACAATCTTCAAATTTACCCGGAATTACAATCGGTTTGTTACCAAAGTCTTTAGGCCCTGTTATATGCTTTTCGTCGTGGGCAAATAAAACGCGTTTAGCAGGGGCTCTAAATCCCGTAAGCATAGCTGATAAATCGAGTAGTTTTTGTTTTAAAGAAGATAAGCTGGTGCATAATGCCGTTGTGTTCATACTATTACATTCAAATTGAAATATTCCCAATATCACGCTAAAACCTAGAAATCTCACGGCTTTCTTCATGTACAGCATATACAGACCCCTCATAACTCGTATAATCGCGTAAACAGCTATTCCAAAACTACTAATCAAACTACTATTATTTATAATAAGCCTGAGTTTTGACAAAAGTTAAGAGGTTTTGTAACATGCTTAAATACGTGAGCTTTGTAGCGTACTGCACAGGTACCAATTTTAATTGTTGTTTTAATAGGTCAGGTTTACAAATCATATGGAAAAAACAGGCAAAAAATTTCGTAATCACGGCATTGGTCGCCGTAAATCAGCTGTCGCCCGTGTTTGGCTGAAGCCAGGTAAAGGCAGCATCGAAATCAACGAAAGAAAGATTACAGAGTACTTCGGAACTCAAAATCTGCGTAGCACTGTTGAATTGCCATTCAAAGTTCTTGGCGCAGAAAAGAATTTCGACGCTAAAATAAATGTTGTCGGCGGTGGACCTGTTGGTCAAGCCGGCGCTATTAGACTTGGCATAGCTCGTGCATTGCTCAGCATCAATGAAAATTACAAAGCTGAGCTCAAAAAATATGCTCTTCTAACTGTTGATGACAGATTAAAAGAACGAAAAAAATATGGCCAAAAAGGCGCTCGACGAAAATTCCAGTTCGTCAAACGATAATCTTAATAAATTTGGAGTGTACCAGTTTTTTCTGGTACACTCTTTCTTTAGTGGGATGAAAACGGTCGTCTCTTTCTCGATTTTTTCTAAGAAAAGTAATTAAATGTGCGGAATCGTAGGATATATCGGCGATAAACGTTGTCGACAAAATGTCTTTCAAGGGTTAACTCGTCTTGAATATCGAGGATACGATTCTGCAGGATTTGTCTGTATCGATAGCAATCACAATCATTTTGCATTTCATAAAGAAGCTGGTGGCGTTGACCCGCTCGCTCGTGTTATTAACGAAACGAAATTTGATGGCACTATCGGCATGGGACATACCCGTTGGGCAACCCACGGCGTTGTTGACCAAGCCAACTCGCACCCACATTTTAATTGTAAAAAATCAATCGCCATCGTTCATAACGGTATTATAGAAGGCTATGAACACCTGCGCGAAAAACTCATAAACGAAGGACATGAGTTTTATTCAACAACGGATACCGAAGTTATAGCTCACCTATTTGGCACAATCTTGCCACAACACGATACTATCAAAAACGCACTCATCGAACTTGTCAGCCAACTGCACGGTGCTTTTTCGTTTGTTTTAATTTTAGAAGATCACCCTGACCAACTCATCTTGGTTCGCCATCGCTCCCCACTCGTCATAGGCGTTGGAAATAACGAGATGTTCGTTGCCTCAGATTTTTTGGCGTTCTCCGATAAAACAGACAACATTGTTTTCATGCCCGATGACAGTTTTGCAATTTTACGAAAAGACGGTATTGAACTCTATTCGTTCGATGGCAAACCCCTTGAAATCACCACAGAAATTATCGAAGCAAAGTTTATTGATATTGATAAACAGCAGTTCGAGCATTACATGCTCAAAGAAATTTATGATCAAAAACGGTCAATCACCCGAACCGTTTCGTTTTATCGCGTTATGGGCAGTTGCACCGACCGAGCTTTTAGTCAAATATCGGCCTCATTTAACAACCACAAAAGCACCGAATATAGCGACTCAATCTGGCGCCAACTTAGTCTATCAAAAGCTCAAATTAACAGCTTGACACAAATTAATCTTGTTGCTGCGGGGTCATCGTGGCATGCTGCGCGCATCGCACAATTTTTCTTTGAAACTATTTGTAAAATTCCTACCCGAATTCACCTGTCTTCTGAATTCAGATATATGCCCTTTTTTGCCGATAAAAATAGTATTTTTATCATGGTGTCGCAATCGGGTGAAACAGCAGATACGCTTGAAGCATTGCGTCTCATTAACTCATTTGAGATCAGCACCATCGCATTGACTAACGTTCCAACCAGTTCAATGGTTCGTGAAGCAAGCGGGTTCTTGCCCATGCAGGCAGGCCCCGAAATCTCGGTTGCATCAACCAAAGCTTTTTCAACACAAGTTGCAACGCTCTATTGGTTTGCTAACCGCCTCGCGCTAGAGCGTGGTGATATTACACCAGAACAGATGCACGAAGCAGAAGAAGATTTATTTATCGCTGCTGAAGTTTTAGAAGCTGCTATCGAAATTCATAAGCTTCGCATTACGCAAGAACTAGCAAAAAAATATGCCCAATATGATCGTTTTATCTTTTTGGGTCGCCATATTAGCTATCCATTTGCCATGGAAGCAGCGCTTAAACTTAAAGAAATTTCGTATATCTTTGCCCAATGCTATCCAGCAGGCGAACTTAAACATGGCCCTATTGCTTTAATTGACGACAAAACGCCGATCGTAATTTTTTCTGTATTAGATGACCTGATTTATCGCAAAATTATCTCAAATGCTCACGAAGTCAAAGCACGCAATGGGCATTTGATTGTTTTTGCATTCGAAGGTCAAGATGACCTGATCAAACTCGCTGACTGCGCGTTTGTTATTCCAAAAATCACCCCTCTTCTTGCCCCCCTTGCTATGACGGGACTCATGCAATTTTTCGTGTATCACATTACACGCGAGCTAGACCGCCCTATCGACAAACCACGACATCTTGCAAAATCTGTCACCGTTGAGTAACGCCAGGCTCGAAATTCGTCGTTTTTCATAAAAAACGATCTCTTTGATACGCTCTTTTTTGTCAAAATAATTTACAATCTGAATATATTTATGTAATACTAAGAAAAGAAGGCAGTAAAGAAGTATTTTTGAGTACTAGGTTCTATAAGCTCTAGGCTCTATTACATAGGAGATTCTTATGAAAAAACGCTTAATACCTACGCTATGCGCCTACGCGCTTGTATTTGTTGGTCTTGTATGTGTTGATATGGTTTATGTACCGCTTTTTTCTGCCAGTAAACATCATGGAACTTTCCGTCAAACGCTCACTAAAGCAATTATGCCAGACCCGCATTTAAACGCTATTCCTGAAGATATTAAAACGGGTGAGTTTGATGAACCGCACGATCAGCAGTCACCCATTGCTATAAATATGGCAGATACAACGAAAGTTGTTGACGTCAATTTGCGAGATATTGAGTTTCACTATAAATCAAAACGTTTTGAAGTGAAAAAAGGGCATGCAATTGATGTATTCCCCTTGCCGGTGAAAAACTTTTTAACGGGCACCGAAAAGCTGCTTATTGATTATATTATTTTGGATGGGATGAGCTATCGCCTAGCGCAGTTCCACTTCCATATGCCAAGTGAGCACTCTATCGATGGCAAGCGTTATCCTCTGGAAGTCCACTTTGTTCATACCAGTGAAAAACTTGATGAGAAGGGTGTTGTAAGAGTTGATGAAAATGGCAAACCACTTTTTGACTATGCAGTTATTGGTGTACTTATTATTCCGGGTGTGCCCCATGCTGAATTTGAAAAAATTATTGCTAGAATGCCCGCAGAAAAAACTGAGGGTGCCGGTAATATTATCGATCAAGATATTGATTTAATGAAGCTTTTACCACAGGATCATCGCGTTCTTCGCTACTACGGTTCATTAACAACCAAACCGTTCACAACGGGGGTGAAGTGGCAACTTATGAAGCAGCCCATTGAATTTTCACAAGATCAGATTGACCGTATAAAAAAAGTTATGCATATGCACGAAAATGCACGTGAAGAACAGGTACTCAGGGTTCCTATTGTGAATGATATTGTACCAGACGTAGAAAAAAGCTACCAATATCAGGATCAAGATTAAGATAAAATATTTGACGATTGGCTTAAAAGCAAATTTTTAAGCCAATCGTAATCCCCCAAGTCCAGGTCAAGCGTGCCACCTCGACAGATATTGCCAATTTGAAAACAAAAAACACGTTATCTACGTTCTATTTATACATCTTCTTATACATCTTCTATTTTTTGCTCCTGCTGATAAACTAATAGTCTGATTTCTCAAGGCATTGATTATTTAGAACTCTTCTACCACAGAACTTTATCGCAGGAATTTCCCATGAAAAAAGCAACCAGTAAGTCTTTCTATAAATTTTTTCTCGTGTGTTTATTTATTTTTCAAGCAAACGCACAAACACATGCACATGAGAATCGTGTTATTGGTTTTTACGAAGAACGCGATCTAGAACTTTTTGACTCACCAAATAAATCGCACACGGGTGTATGGAAAAAGTTTGACCACACACAAACGATACTGGGCAAAAAAAGCTTACAAGATTTTTTTAAAAACCCGACCAGTACTATAAAAACTCTTAAAAATCGACAAAATATTATCAAAAAACTTTTAACAAATACTAACGTTAAAACAAGTTTATCAACGGTATTACAAACATTTAGTAATCATGAGTTTGCATTTTCTGATGCTCTTGATTTAGAAAAAAACGCCGTCGCTCAAACCGTTATTTCTAGTTTTTATTTTCAGTATGCATGGCTACAAAAATTTAATAGCAGCCCACTGGCTCTTGACCTAAAAAACGTATTCAAAACATTAGGGCTTTTCAGCCCGGTTCTTGAACACATCATTCTTCACTTTGCCTTAGATCATATTCAAAACGCTCTTGGGAATAATAATCATGATACCTGTGATCACGAAGATCATCACGATCATCACGAGCACCACGAGCATCATCATGGGCACGGTCATAATCATGTCTGTATTGATCACATAGAACCCGCCCAAGGCTCTTCAACATTTGTTCGGGGACTATTCTTGGCAATCAAAGCTTGTCATTTTGCTATGCACATCGTCAGTATTAAAGAAATGCTGGAACACGTTCAACAACAAATAGCCGTCGTCAACGAATTATACAAACAACTTGTTGCCACAAAAATTTGTTTAGAAAGCATGGAAGCAATCGATACAATACTCAAAAAAGACCCCGAACTATTACAAGCGTTTGGAACAAACAATCCTATCGCCACACTTTTTTCCCAACTTTCTGAGAGCTCTACTACTACGAATACGAACACTATAAAAGAATCAAAAGAATTAAAAGAGTTAATCAACCTGCTATCAGACGATTATTTTGATAATACCGATGATCTTTCGTATTTCTCTTCTCTTGGAAAAACGTTACGCGCACACAAACTTTTACACGAAACTATGCCAGAACTCCAGCCAGCACTGACCATGGTTGGAGAAGTTGATGCATATCTTTCTGTTACAAAAAAATTCCAGCAAGCAAATTCACCCAATCCAGATAAGCAAACAAACGCCCCGTTTTGCTTTGTGAACTTTCTAGATACAGATAAAATAGACACAAATAAGCCAGTTATTACTATGAAAAAAGTTTGGAACATCATGCTTGAACCAGACGACGTCGTAACCAACGATATAACTCTTGGCGATAATCTTTACGATACTAAGAGCCCGTCAAAAATCATTATCACGGGGCCAAACAAAACTGGCAAATCGAGCTTTATCAAAGCACTTGCGCTTAATATTATTTTCGCACAAACATTTGGTATCGCAGCAGCAGAAAGTGCCGATATGACCATTTTTCATAAAGTTTTATCTTATATTACCGTTACCGATGATATTTCAAACGATACATCGATGCTGGTCGCCGAAATTTTACGCGCAGATCAATGTCTTAAAGACCTAAAAAATCTTAAGCCTAACGAATTTGCATTTGTCGTAATCGACGACTCGTTATTTAAGGGCACAACGTTTGAAAAAGGCCAAGAAGCTGCGTATCAGTTTGTTAAAGAAATTGGGACTTTTAATAATAGTATCGCCTGCATAGCAACGCATCTTCCGTTATTAACAAAACTCGAAACAAATTTCCAACAGTTTGCCAACTATCGCATCAAAATTGGCTCAAACCCTTCGGGGGGAGCGTTCAGTACTTTTATTCTTGAACGCGGGGTTTCATCGCCTGACGATGTGTTTAAAGTTATTCAAGAACAAGGCTACACGTCATCCTGGCTATAAGAGATACTATTTCTCACTAATCTTGCAAAGTTACATCAGTAATGCCACATTGTTACCATTAAGCACAGTTCAATAAAAAAAGGGAACGTAATGAAGAAACTTTTTTTAGGGATGCTTCTTGTTGGAGCATACTTCTGGGCACCGATAACATATGCTATGACTGATGAAGCAAAAGAAGAAAAAACTCCACGTAGTCCCATGTATGAGTTAGTTTCTACAATAAGAACAATTGATGACGTAACAACTATCTTAAAAAGATATAATACTCATACGCTCAACTATGCAAAACTATTATTTAATCTTGCCCGACATGCTTATGGATTACTTAATCAAGCAAGTGTCGCAAGAAATCTCGATCAAACCCTCATACAACACATAGAAAAACTTTTTGCTGGATGTCTTTTGGTTTATGATCGTGCTGTCAAACATGAAAGAAATGGTCAAGCTCTGGCAGCTCAAGTCAGCAATCAAAAAATCATACGTAAACATTTTCATCAAGCTATCCAGTGTCTTAGTCCAGTAATGGTTGATACAATGCTTACGTTTTACAGACATTCCGGTCGCACTATTGTAGAGCTTCAGCTAGATCTTACCCTCATTACTTGTCAAATGAGAGAATTGTTAGCGCTAGAAAAGCTATTCACGGATCATCCAGATCATGGCGATGAAGAAGAATATCGCAGAACACAGCATAAATTACAACGCTGCAAAGCCATAATTGCACTGCTTGTTTTTAAGTTTGGCGTAATCCCCCTGTTAAACAACAAGAAAATCCTGGGGCTCCACCATGTTATAGATCGTGTTCTCAGAGAATCTCTTTCAAATATGAGTACACCTCGACGTGCAAGATTAATACAACATCTTGCTCCAATTCATAGCTTGCGTAGTTGGCCTGCTGATTTATTAGCTCTTATGGCCAAATATATTTATGATACGCTACCACCAGCTCAGCCAAGCGAAGCACCCGACATGGGTATGATTACATACCAGGGTATCCCAGAGATAGATCGAGATATCGTTGCTTCTGATGGCGAAGAAGAAATCGAAAATCTTGGAAGATTGTTTGGGACTCTAGAGGTTGAATAAAAATCTCATCTCAAGACTTCTTTGTCTCCCCTGCGACGAATTTCTTATAAATTTGATCCCAAATCAACCCTTCTAAAAGAGTAATAGACATTCCAAGCACATTGACTGCAGACCCCGTTTATAAACTTCTCTAAGTCTCAAAATTTTTCACTATTTTGGCTGTTTTTAATACCATTTTTACTAAAAACCCCCTTTTTCACCCATTTTTAATAAATAATGACAAATGATAAATATATGTTAAGATTATGTGTCAACTGTTTTCTATTTTTATTTAAAAAAGTAATCATAATGGAGGTTATTATGAAACGTGTAACTATGTTAAACATCCTGTTTGCTGCAATCCTGGGCTCGTCGATGGTCAGTGCCATGGAGCTTGAGACAAAAGAGGCAGCATCACAAAAGTCCGCGCGCGCCGAACGCGCAAAACGATATGCAGAGCGCGCTCGAAACAGAGAAGCCGAAGACGCTGAAAGTAAAGCAGTTGAAAGCGCAGCTGTTGAAAAAGAAGCTAAAGAGTCAAAAGAACCAAGAGAACCAAAAGAAGAAAAACGGTCTGAACGCGAAGAACGCCTAGACCGCCGAAATAAAGAAAAAGAAGCAACTCACACTGTCGAGGAGAAAGAAGAAGAAAAAGAATCAAAAAAACACCGTCGCGATGAAAAAGAAGAGAAAGACGAACACCAAGAAAATGATGGCGAGTCAAAAACACTCTCTGCACGCGAAGAACGTTCTCACAATCGCCAAATAAAAAAGCAAAGAAATTCAAGTGAAGCGGGTTCTGTAACTGCTGAACCAATAGAAGAAGAGAACGAAGAAGAAGAAGAACCAGCAGAAGAAGAAAAAGGCGAAAGTAAAGAAGGCAAAGAAGAGAAAGAAGAAAAGGGAGAAGAAAAACGTAGTGGGCCGGCCAGCGAACCTGGATATATTGCTTCTGTTAACGAAAAAGCGATGATGGAAAACATCAAAAGAACCAGTTGTAAATGGACACTTACTTCTTATTTTTTTGGTGCTGCACTATATAATTTTCTCGCCGCCTTTAAATTGCTTATTGAGAAAGGTGTTGATGTAACTTATCAAAATAAAGGTGAGGACAGAATGACTGCTCTTCATAATGCTGCACAATCTGGCAATGTTAAGATTATAGAAGCATTACTCACGGCAGTTCGTACATCTGGTGGCGATGTCACTACTTATGTGAATCTTCAAAATTGGCACACAAGGACAGCGCTTCATGTCGCTGCACATTATGGCGATATTGATAGTATGAGAGCATTGCTCGAAGCAGTTCGCGCATCTGGTGGCGATGTCACTGCCTGTGTAAATCTTCAAGATGTCTTCCAATGGACGCCTCTTCTTAGCGCTGCACGATATGGTCATACTGAATGCGTAGAAGCATTGCTCGCCGCAGTTCGTGCATCTGATGGTGATGTTATTGCATATTTGAATCTCAAAGATGCCCTCCAAATGACAGCTCTTCATCGCGCTGCAGACCATGGCTATGCTGCTTGTACAAAAGCACTCATCTGTGCTGGTGCTGCGACTGATTTAGGTAAAGACGCCAACCCGGCTAACCAAGCTTTTGTTTATAAGTGTGTAGAAGAACTAAATCAAGAAATTGGTACTTGTAATGCGTCGCGAAGAGGGCCTATATGTCAAGACATCAAAACCCAAACCCCACTGCCCAAAGAACTAATAGCCCTAATATCTCAATACTCTGAAGATTGTCTTATTTCAGTGGGTGATGAAAAATCAGAAGAACCTGCAGAAGATGATAACGCATCTGGACCATCATGGGATGTGTATACAGAACCACTTCGTGACACAAAAGAAGAAAAAGAGGGTAAAAGCTCTGATCAAAAAGATTCTGAATACGCCGGCGAATGCTTTATTTGTAACAAAAATATAGCTAAAAAACATGCCAAAAACCTACCCTGCGGCCATATATTTCATACAACCTGTATCGATGAGTGGTTCAATAATTTTAGCAAAAAATGTCCCCAAGAAGATTGTGAAAATACTAGACGAGCTGTAACGCCTGGAAGCATTGGACACAGTACTGCAGCAACATCTACTCCATCAAGAAGCTCATCAACTACGGAAGCTCCTCAACCAATTCAACCCATAACTACGCTAACAGCGTCTTCTGTACAAACTTCTACAAGCATTCCCATAACAGATTTAACAACGCCCCCAGCTCCTGTACAAACTTCTACGGGCGTTCTCATAACTATCCTAACGACTCCTCCAGCGCTTCCAACGACTATTCCAGCTCCAACAGAAATGCCCGCAACACCTATGCCACGCCACCCATTTTCATTGGACTTTGGTGTTCAGGCCAGATTTCACGACAATAGACCTACAAATTGGGGAAACTGGAGTGCTAGGACCAGTAGTACTGACGGTACTGATGAAAAAAATAACGATGGTCCAACAGACATGGACCCAACCGAGTAACTAATTTTTATAAGTTTTAATGGAGGTTTTATGAATCGTACAATTATTTTATCAATCTTACTCTCGTTAACCGTAGGCTCTGCAAGCTTAGTTGCTATGACGCCTGCAAAGAAAGCAAAAGATAAAGCACAGGCTGACGCTGCTCGTGCACAACGCGCTGAAAAACAAGCTGAAAGACGCGCTGAAGCTTTAGCAGCACGTGAAGAAAAAGGATCTCGACCAGTTCCTGCCGTAGCACCCATGCCCGCACCGGCGGTTATGGTAGGCCCTGCAGCCCCAACATCCATTACAGGAAAAAAACGTAAGCCTGATAACAAGCAACCAGTTCGAACTGTTGCAGCTCGTTCTGGTGTTGTCGCAAGTGCACCAGTGGCTGTAAGAGCAACGCGGGTAAGCCGAGAACTAAAAGCCCTCGCACTTCCAGCAAGCACCGAAGCAAGTGCTATCGCCGACACAGCTCGAACGCGCAGACGGGCAAACTTTACTGCAAAACGAGTACGTGATTTAGAGCAAGCTCATCTAGGTGTTATTACACCCGCTGGCGATGGTGATGGCAATGATGAAGAAAAACCTGTAGGCGATGGCGAAAAAAAAGAAGAAAAAGAAGAAAAACGTACTTCAACCAGCGAATCTGGTGAATATGTTCCATCTGCTGAAGAAAAAGCGATGATACAAGCGATCGAAGGCTGCACGGATATAGATTTTCTTAAATATACTTTTTTCGCGGCTGCAGCAAAAGGCTATCTCACCGTCTTGCACCTGTTTATTGCAAAAAAATTTGAAGGGATGGGGGAAACGTTTTCAATTGATGGGCAAAACTATTTCGGTCAAGGAGCTCTTCATCTTGCTGCACAGAATGGCCACACTGCATGCGTAAAAGCACTTATTGCAGCTGGTGCTAATCCAAAAACTCAACTTCTTCGATGGAGAGAGACGCCTCTTCATTTAGCCGTAAGGTACCATGTAACTACCAATCCTGCGCTGATCGGAGACATACTCAAGGCTTATTCTGATGTTGGCGGCAATCTTTCAGAGTTTATAGGCATACGAAATTATTGTGAGGAGACAGCTCTTTATCAAGCTCTTCATAAGACCTTAACAGACTACATATTACATCATATATATGATCATATTTCAGATCCGCGCTCTATTTCCGAAGTAGGAACAAAAATAGAAACAATAATTAATATATTTCTTCGGGCTGGTGTAAATATTAGAGACCTGATAAACAGCCTAAAAATGGAAAATGATGGCACAATTCTTCATGAATTGGCACGTTTTATTGATGGATCTCGGATAGGACTGATCTGCACGGCTCTTACTCGTGCAAAGGCAGATGTGACGGATATTACAGAATTTCTTAATAATAATAACAACCCACGGGGTAACACAGTTCTTCACCTGGCTTTAGAAAGCCCATTTTTTTTCTGTCCTCAAGGCCTTCTAGAACAACCAGGGATTGATATCACCATAAAAAATATAGCCGGTAAAACTGCTCGTGATGTAAACCCAACGCGTTTTGACGAGTGGGCAAAACAAGTAAACCCTGAAATTATAGTTCGTAATGCAGCACAAAGACCCGATATATTGCAAACCATCAAGCTAATAGATGTTCTACCCTTAGCCCTTGTAGGGATAGTCACTGAATTCTGTGGACAACCTCTTATTCCAGTTGGTGATACCAAAACAGCAGAACCTGCTACAGGTGATGACGCTGGACCATCATGGGCTGTGTATACAGAATCAACGAGCACAACAGAAGAAAAATATCCTGAATTTGTAGGCCTATGTTTTATTTGTAACAAAAATATAGATAAAAACGCTTCAAAAAAACTAGCCTGCGGCCATATATTTCATACAACTTGTATATCAGAATGGTTACGCATTGGAGATACATGCCCTCATGAAGCTTGTACAACAACACAAGCATCAACGCACTCAGCACCACTTGCTCTTGCTGCACCTGCAGCACCACCTGTTATCGCAGCACCGCCTGCGCTTCATGCTCCAATAGTTGCAGCACCCCCAGCAATTGCACAAGAAGCAGCAGTTGCTTCAGGAGCATTAGCAGCACCCGTTATACTGCCTGCACCACCGGCACCACCAGCAGTTGTAGACTCAGGTCTTGGATTAGCTACTGGCAAACTGCCCGGAGCTGGAAAAGCTGGCAAGGGCGCAGAGACAACATCAACATGGGGACGTGTTGTATTCGCCACAGCACCAGCAGGTGCTGACGCCGATGGTCGAACAACCAACATGGACGAAAGTCGCGATGGTGATGATGATGGCCAAGCTCCTATGGACCACAATGAATCGTAAATAGGCAAATCGATAATTAAATATTGAGGTTATCGTGAATCGTTCAATTATTTTATCAATCTTACTCTCATTGACTATTGGCTCAAGCTTAGTTGCTATGACGCCTGCAAAGAAAGCACAAGCTGATAGAGAACGCAACAAACGCGCAGAAGCATACGCAGCAAGACGTGCCCAAGCTTTAGCTAAGCAGCAAGAAAAGCGCGAAGAAAAAGGCGCTCGGTCTGTACCTGCTACACCTGGCGCTCATACTGGGGGAGGGGGCAAACGTAAGTATGCAGGCGTAGAGATGTCAGATCGTATTGTTGCAGCACGTTCAAGCGTTGCAGCTAGCGCACCGGAAGCTGCAAGGCTAACCCGGGAAATAGAAGCGCATTCTCTTCCGCTAATAACTCAAGCACTAACTTCAGAACAACCTCATGCAGATGATGGCGAAACAAAAGATGAAAAACGCAGCTCAACCAGTGAATATATCCCATCTGAAGACGAAAAAAAATTGATACGCAAAATCAAAGAACTATTCACAGGTGACCATCATGACATTCGTAATATTAAGGAGTCGCTTGGTGAATATTTTTTTCAGGCTGCAAAAGAAGGCTTTCTTGCTGCATTGAAAATGTGTATTGAAAAGGGAGTTGATATAGATCAACAGAGTATAACGTACCATGAAACAGCTCTTAATTTGGCAGTACAATGGGGCAAAACTGTATGCATTAAGGCATTGATTGCAGCTGGTGCTAATGTAACTCTTAGAAATTATTGTGGTGAAACAATTCTTCATACTGATCGCCTAAACCCTGATCTTACAAAAGTAATACTGACTGAGTATTCCAAAAAAGGTGGTAATCTTTTAGAGTTTGTAAGCATACAAAACAAAAATGGTGATACTGCTCTTTATATAGCTCTTGATAGAGCCTTACGGTATGAACGCCCTCTTGACGAAATAGAAACAAGTATTAATACATATCTTAGAGCTGGTTTAACTATCTCGCAAGTGATGAACCTTCTTATAAGAGATCATAAAACACTCTTTTATAACGTGGCAAAATTGAGTTTTGCTGACCATCGTATAATAACATCACTCTATAGTGCTCTTGTTAATGCTGGTGCAAGTTATGCAGACATTACAGCATTTATCAATTGTACTGACTCTTCTGGCAATACAGCGCTTCATTTTGCTGTAGAGGATCTCAATAATAGTACAACTCAACGCCTGCTCAGCCTACCTGAAATTGATACCTCCATTAAAAATCGCGAGGGAAAAACCGCGCGTGACCTGAACCCAGAATTCTTTGATCGATGCGCACAAGAGCTAAATGAAAAAATTGCATTACAAAATGCAGCACGAAATGGGCCTATAATGGACCATTTCGAAAAATCAGGATACCTACCAAAAGAATTAGCGAAGATGGTCGTTGCATACAGTGAAGATCGTCTTATCTCGGTTGGTGAGGTCAAACCAGCAGAACCAAATACACCAGGACTATCATGGGCTGTGCATACAGAACAACCTCATGGCGCAGCAGAAGAAAAAGATTCTGAATATGTCGCTGAATGCTATATTTGTGATGAAAGTGTATCTAAAAACCATGCAAAAACACTCCGTTGCGGCCATATATTTCATACATCCTGTATCGGTGAATGGCAGGCTATAAACAACACATGTCCTCATGAAGCATGTGAAAAATCTCATTGCATAGTAACGAACCATGCTGAGCAACTGGCCACCATTGCAGCTGAAATAATTGCTGCAGCCACTACTTCAGCCCCAACACCCCAGCCGTCACTCGCATCGAGCTATGGCGGGCAGGCTATAATTGCAAAACTTGTAGCCCCACCAGCAGCTATTGCACTTACGCCACCAGCACCGACTCTAGGCCTTGGATTAGATACAGAGGTACAAACTGGAGCAGTCAGAACTCTTCGCGGCGAAGACACAACAGCTACATGGGTCAATGCAGGTGGAACAAATGAAGACCCAGATGATGCAAAAACCATGGATGAACGAGAGTCGTAAACGGGTTCAAATCGACCATTAAATTAAGTTTTTAAAAAAGCAAAAGCAAGCCGCTTGGGTAAAATATTCAAACAGCTTGCTTTTGCTTTTTTTTGTCTGTACGATCGTGCTTATGAAGATCAAAAAAATAATTATCAAACACACATCCCCCTGCTTTCTTAACATCCCCCGCTAGGGGTATCAAACCATTTCTCACTATTTTCGCATGCTTTCGTTTTTTAAACTTGAATTAATTTTTTTTGAATTAATTTTTATGGACTGGATCCTGAAACGAGTTCAGGATGACAAGAAGAATTCTCATAACAAATATTACTATCCTGAACAGTATCACCCTGAATTTGCTTCAGGGACAGGATGACAAAATTAGGAAAACTATGGATATCCAAATACTGCTCGCATTTATGGTGTACTTTGCCTGCGTTTTTTGTATCGGGCTCTTTGCTCTCAAAAAAAGCGCAAAATCTAGTGATTTTAGCTTAGGTAATCGATCAACCAATTATTGGGTAACAGGCATATCAGCTCATGCCAGCGAGATGAGCGGCTGGCTTTTCATGGGTTATCCAGCAATGGTCATGGCTACAGGACTGATGGGCGCATGGACTGCCATTGGACTTGTTGTCTTTATGTTCTTGAACTGGCATTTTATTGCTAAAAAACTGCGTATTGAAACAGCCAGAACCAATAGCCTGACGCTTTCGACGTTTTTCGAGAAACGATTTGACGACACATCGGGCATGATCAGATTGGTAAGCGCATTCTTTTGTCTTTTGTTCTTCACGTTTTATATCTCAGCAAGTCTTGTTGAACTTGGTCGTTTATTTCAATCGGTGCTCGGTATTAATTATCACATTGGGATCACCGTGGGCATTATCGTCGTATTTTACACGTTATTGGGCGGCTATCTTTCAATGGTCTGGATTGATTTTTTTCAAGGGCTCTTTTTACTTGCCATGATTTTGTTGATCCCAATTATTGCACTCATAAAAATTGGCGGCTTTGGACCAATTCAAGCAATTTCAGCAGCACAAAATATTCCGTTTACGCTGTTTCCAGATTTTTCTTTTAAGACCATAAGTTCTATTTTTTTTGCTGCTGCGGGCTGGGGGCTTGGATATTTTGGACAGCCTCATATTTTGACCAAATTTATGGGTATTCAAGACGCTGACGAAATCAAGAAAGCAAAATACTTGGGTATTTCGTGGCAAATTCTTGTACTGTTCGGAGCTACGCTGGTTGCATTGGTGGGCATTGCCTATTTCCCCTATTTTAATATTAATCTCTCAAGCAAAGAGCTGGTGTATGTGATGATGGTTAAAGATATTTTCCCACCATTTATTGCCGGCTTTATTCTATGCGCTATTATTGCAGCGGCAATTAACGTTATAAGTGCCCAGATCTTAGTGCTGTCGTCGACGTTAACCGAAGACTTATTCAAGAAAATGTTTATTAAAAAAACAGCAGCAATGTCACCTGCACAAGCCGCAAACATAATTAAAAAGTTTTCACAGCTCAGCGTTCTTGTTGTTTGTATTGTTGCTTACTGTTCTGCATTTTCAACTGATAAACCAATTTTTGATCTTGTGTTTTATGCATGGACGGGACTCGGTGCATCGTTTGGTCCGTTAATTATTATGTCGTTATACTCAAAAATGCGTAGTCGTTATGCAGCACTTGCTGGAGTACTTGTCGGCGGCCTCACTGCTGCTTTATGGCCAGCTGCAAGCACCGGCGTTCCAGCAATGATTGTTGCGTATGTTTTTAGTTTTGCTGTTATGATTATTGGTGAAAAATTAGATCCAAGAGAGTCTGTAAACGATTTTGGCTCGCTCCCACCAACTGCGTAGCGATCAAATTCAAAAAAATTTTAATAGCGAGCGATTGTGCACAATCGCTCGCTATTTTTTTAATTCAGAGCAAAATCAACTGAAAAATCAGGATACATTTGCTTAATTTTTGAGATAATTTTTAAACTGGGGTTGCATTTTTTAGTTTCCAGTCGTTGATAACTATATAAAGTTTCAAACCCCATTTTTTTTGCTACTTCTTTTTGTGTAAAACGATTCTTGATCCTGTAGTATCTGACCATAAACGCAAATGCAATAAGATGATCAACGGGCACGGCAATCACGGTTTTTGATTCTTTAATTGATTGGTCTGGTAATTTTGCCAAATCAGAAGCATTGTCAGGCTCTTCGATATAAAGATTAAGGGCTTCTTGCATGTTTACATAAAGTTCTTGGCTTGTATCGCCCTCTGTTATGCAACCTGGTAGTTCAATGCATTGAGCTGAAAACCCAAGCTTTTCTTTTTTTACTTTGAAATGATATTTCATATAACGTTCTTTCAGCTAATTGAAAGGCAGGATTCGTATTAGCTTTGATAAACAACTTGTGAGAAACGATGATTTTACTGTCCTTCTTCGGGAAAAAGTTGAAGTAATTCATAAACATTAGTGAAAGAAAGTAGCTTACAATCAGTCTTAACTTGTTGGTTGCGAGCTACTAAAACATGAGCAAGCCCAAACTTTTCTGCTTCTTTAACGCAAATTCCAATCTGATTGGTTGGTTTTACTTGCCCGGTCAAACTGATTTCAGCAATCGAAACTGATTTTTGGGGTAACGGCAACTGAAAATAGCTTGATAAAAGCGCAAGCGCTATCCCAAGATCAGTCGAGCTTTCTTTGATTTTAAAACCACCACTGACTTTAAAAAAGATATCTTGAGTACTGAATCGAATGTGCAAATATTTTTCTAGAATCGCGGCGATTAAGACAACTCGCTTGGGATCAAGACCGGTGACAACACGTTGGGGCATACCAAATTTCGATGTAATGCACAAAGCTTGAAGCTCTAATAAAATGGGGCGGGACCCTTCGACACAACACACCAGGGCCGATCCTGGTGTTTCTGACGCTTCGCTTAAAAGATGTTTGTTGATATTGGTGATTTCGGCTAACCCGTCTTCTTGCATCTCAAAGAAGCCGACTTCGTTGATCGTACCAAAACGATTTTTGACTGAGCGTAAGATACGGGTTTGCCATCGGTCTTCGCCCTGTAAATAAAATACAGCGTCGACCATGTGCTCTAAAACTTTAGGGCCTGCCATTTGGCCGTCTTTAGTTATGTGCCCAGTAATTAATACGGCTATGTTGTTTTCTTTGGCAAAACGCATAAGTAAAAAACCGGATTCACGCAATTGGCCAATAGTACCCGGTATAGCCTGTGAATCAAGCGAAAGATGACAGTTTTGAATAGAATCAAGAATTACTAAGTCGGGCTTGGAATTACTACAGGTACTTAAAATTGATTCTAGATTTGCTTGATCAGAAAATAATAATTTTGAAGACTCAAAGCCCAAACGGTTTGCGCGGTTTTTAACTTGTTGTAACGATTCTTCAGATGAAAAATAGATAACTTTATAATCATGGGCGATTTTGTCAGCGACCTGTAATAACAGGGTCGACTTCCCGATACCGGGGTCACCGGTCAAAATAATAAACGAGCCGGGTAAAATCCCACCGCCAAGAACACGGTCCCATTCTTTGATGCCCGAAAGCATGCGCGCTTGGGTTTCGGTATTAATGTCTTTAAAGTTAAATAACGGTGTTGCTGCCTGCACAGCTGCAAAAGATGCAGCACTACCCATTTTTGCTGGCCCTGAAGATAAAAACGTTGTCGCAAACGATGGCGTGCTTTCGACAAAACTGTTCCATTCGTTACATGCGGGACAGCACCCTACCCACTTCATGCTAATCTGGGCACAATTGGTGCACTTGAAATTTGTTTTATTCTTGGCCATCAAAACTCTTTTTTTACGATTTGTTCAATCTGTTTTTATGCTTCGTTTTTTTTGAGCCGCTCCTTCTTCTCTAACTTCTTTTTCTTCAGTAATCTCTTCTTCACAATCTTAGATTTTTTAACAAGCTTTTTGATAACCAGATTCTTTTTTTTCTGTCGTTTTTTCTCTATCATATGCTCTTTCTTGGGTGTCTTTTTTCTTCAATTTTCTCAAGTGGGTTTTTAATCTCAAAGTACATAGATTTGTCAATACTAAAACATGCGCGACAGCGTGCTTCGTAACAGTTAGTTGCACCGACAAGAATAATAGGGTCGTCATAGCGAGCGGGCTTATCGTTAAGCATGCGTTGCGTATGATGCGCGTCTGCACCACAAAGAACACATATCGCTTTAAATTTTATAATGTCATCAGCTAGCGCAAGTAATAAAGGCATGATCCCGAAAGGGTCGCCACGAAAATCAAGGTCTAAACCAGCGACGATAACGCGCTTACCTTGGTCGACAAGCTTGCAAATAACTTCTATCGCTTTTTTTGAAAAAAATTGAATTTCGTCTATTCCAACAACATCAACTGATTCGTCGGCTAAATCGAGAATCTTTGCAACTTCAGTGTCATCTTCGCTTACTAAGAACGCTAAGCGCTGTTTGCCTTCGTGAGACATAATTGCTGAATGTTGTTGATTATTGCGCTGATCGATTTTATGTTTGATCGTTAAAACGTTTTGCTTGGCATACTCAGCGCGTTTTAGGCGCCGCATGAGCTCTTCGGTTTTGCCCGAAAACATTGACCCGCAAATTACCTCCAGACGACCTGACTGGCGCGGATTTTGAAACTGCTTTTTCATACTAAAGACCTTTATGTAAATTTTTTTAAATCTCAAAATCAAAGGTCTTTAGTATATCGTAGTTTTTTTCGTGAGCAAAACAGAAACAAAACATAAGCAAAGATGAAACTCACCTATTTTTACTCTTCGTCTTCGGTAGCTTCTTCTTCTTCTTCGGCTTTCTTTTCAGCAGCTTCTCTTTCTTCTTCTTCTTGCTTTTCGGCAGCTTCTCTTTCTTCTTCTTCCCTCTCTTCAGCAGCTTCTTTTTCTTCTGCTTCTTTCTCTTCGGCAGCGTCTCTTTCTTCCGCTGCTTTCTCTTCAGCAGCTTCTCTTTCCTCTTCTGCTTTCTCATCGAAAGCCTCTTTTTCTTCTGCTGCCTTCGCCTCGGCAATTCCAGCGGCATTCGGTGTTCTCTTTTTAACATTCCAGACCCTAGCTGCCCATGGATGTTTTCGTGCAAAATTATCAGCACCTGCATCCATAAAGTCATCAACAACGGGCTGAGCTCCTTTTTTTGCCGCTTTATTCATTTTATCGCTAACTTTTCCAACTTTTTTGAGAAGTTTTTGACCTGTTGATTGAGCCCCTTTAATTCCTTTGAACAACTTTCTAGTCATAGGCTTAATATCTTTACGAACGATCTTTTTTATTGTTTTTGTAGTTTTTGATGAAGCATCAGTTATTTTTTTAACTAACGGCTTCACTTCATTGGCCGCACCTTTAACAATAGACCCACCCAAAACTTTAAGATCTGGGTTTTTGTCTTTAGGTTTAATTGCTTTATGTTTTTTACCTTTAGTTGCAATACCACGAACAAGCTCGCGACCAAGATCTCCAGTAAACTCTTTAACGATCGGCTTAAGAACAGACTTCCCGTCTTCGTCAACATCAGTGGTAGCTTTAGTAAGTACTCTACCAGCACCAACCGCAAGTTTTTCACCCACGTTTTCACCAAGACGACCAAGCTGTTTGCCGGTCCATTCCATGGCTTTATCCCATTTCTTATTAATTGCTTTATTGATATATGTACCAAGAGGATCGCGCGGCTTTTTGCCTGTTGCTTTGAATGTCTTGCTCTCAGCGGCATTAGCTGGTTCGCGCTCAATTGTGATATATTTACATGCAAGATAAATAAGACCTATACACGCAGCAATGAGAACAGCGCCGATAACGACTTTTCTAATACTTCCTGGTTTAACAATTGGTTCTTGGGTTGCATGAGCTTGTAATCGAGCAAATAAAGTCCTGATCTCTTGTTCGTCTATCTTCTTATCCCCCAAGCTTGTATTGATTTCCAACATCTCTTGGCGGATAGCATCAAGCCCAAAAACAAGACTTTCTTTTTTTGATTCGTAATACATATTGGCTGAATTCATGGTAAAAATAAGTATGATCGCTTTAGTCAATGTTGTCTGAAAGGGCGGGACAGGAGCAACTCCCATATGCACAGAAGGAATTGTGTGATGATAAATTTTACTGAATGCATCAAATAACCGGCCATCCCGTGTTTTTTCTTGATCCATTTTGCAAATAAATCTATAAAACTCTAGATAAAAAAGCTTATTCATGCGCTTGAGTAAAAAGCGACCATCTCGACTATCATGTTGTTGAAGCCATTCAATAAGCTTGAAAAGAATTATACCATTTTGATAAAAATCACCATGAAGATCCGTATTAATGATCAGATTGTTATTATAATACTCATTAAAAAAACCGTCACTTTTTAGGAGTTCGTAATACACGTCTTCGAAAGATTCACGTGCTCGACTAATGTTTTTTTGCAGATTCAAAACTTGCCCGTGACATTCACCAGAAGACAAGCTCAAGAAACTAGCGATGATCATGAAAAGAATAAATTTCATAATTTTTTTCATACATGACTCGTTTTTTATAGATTTTTTTCAGAATAATTTTTTGGCTTTGCCCGATATTGCACAGACCTGATTATTTTTTTAATATTTAATCATACCCAGCTGCAAACATAAAAATATAGAATTTAAAGGTAAAGCCAGTTTAGTAGGCAAAAAAACAAAGTCAATTTTGCGGCATTTAGGCTTTAAATAGCACAAAATTACGTTATTTTTTATAAAATTTATTTAAGAATTAATTCGAATAGAAAAAATAAGCGGGTACTAGTACCCGCTTATTTTAATATTATTTTGATAAAAAATTATTTAATCTCTTGTTTATTCTAGAGTAGCCCGTTGTCGTTCATAACCAGTCTCGAAAGCTTTCCACAAATTCATGCCGTATCTTGCACCAGGACAATCTATTGTTGAGGTTCCAGAAACAGATTTCTTACCTACTTGTTGAGGTAATGGTACTTCAGGAATACCGCCTTCTAAATTTACGCTCGAAGCATCAGCATAATATTTAAATAATATCGAAATAGTATCACAATAGTCTGTGGTTTTTATTGGATCATTTGCATATATTGTTGCTCGGGCACAAGCTAAGTGTAAAGGTGTATCTTTAGATTTATCATGGACATTGATAAATCTAAAGAAATTTTCTGGACTCAACGCACGTAAAGCTGCTTGACACAAGATCCTTACAACATCGTTGTGTCCATTATGAGCCGCTGAGTGCAGCGGTGTTCTTTTCCACGGACCACATACATCAAATGACGCCTTGAATCTCAACAATGTTTGTACGATATTGGCATAACCAGAATCAGCAGCAATCAACATTGCGCTCATTCGATCTTTTGTATTTATTGCATCAATTGCATCAACTGCAGAACCTGCATGGCATAAAACCAATGCGTGGCATACAGCCAACACTACCGCGTTACATTCTTGTCGTTCTTGTCGCTTCTTATGATAAGACAATACTGGCATGCGCACACCTTGAGCGGCACAATGCAACAATGTGTAGCCACTGGTTGCATCATAAATCCTATTAACATCAATCTTGCGTAATCCAAGCTGTTTGGCTATCGCTTGAGCAGCATCATCAATTTCTTGTGGTGACTTCTCTTTTTCGTTTGCCGGTGTAATGCCAAAATCTCCTTCAAGAATTTTCAGCAGAAATTCGAGACAACTTTCAGGAGCACGGTGGCTTCTCGCAATCATGGTGTAGTACATTTCTTGCGATGAAACAGAAGAACGCTTAGGTTTTGCTTCTTTTTTTTCTACTCCTTTTGCTTCTTTTGCTTCTTTTGCTTCTTTGATCTCTGTAGCTGTTTTTAGCAATCTTAATTGATCTAACGTCTTTGTTTTTATCAGTACAGCACGACTAGCCAATTCGAATCGTGCTAATGCTCCCGTTATAACGTCAAGAGTGTCTGAAGATTTTTCTGCAATATCAACCATTGGATACATAGATCCCATAAAAATAGTACTTACTCCAGCAAGAATTAATTTTTTCATCATAGTGATAGCCCTTTCAGAATAAGAATATAAATTATTTCCCAGCTGAGGGACTTTAGAACAACGTAATCCTGGTGTCAAGATTAACTCAATTGCAGCTGTTTTGCATGAATTTCAGCACGCCTAAGATCTTCGGGGGTATCTATACCCATAACTTCTTGTTGTGTTTCATGAAGTTTTATGGGGATATTATACTGTAAAAGTCTCAACTGTTCGAGTTTTTCAGCATCTTCCAGCTCGCTAAACCCAAGTTTTGATATCTTTTGCAGAGCTTCTGTTGAAAATGCATAGATCCCAACATGCTTGTAATAAACTTTTTTTCCCAAAATTATGTTTAGATCTTTTTCGTCGCGAAAGTATGGGACCGGGCTTCGTGAAAAATATAACGCATAATCTTGGGCATCAGAAACGACTTTTGCTATATTTGGTGAGATAATTTGTTCTTCTATGGTTATAAGCTTTTTAAGCGTACACATGCCTGTTGTATTATCGCACGGTTGCAATAGATCGTGAATCATGGCTTGGGTAATAAACGGTTCGTCGCCTTGCCAATTAACCCAAATATCAGCTTGAATTTTGCCCGATTGCATTACTTCGATCATTCGAATGGTCCCTGATTCACACTTTTCTGATGTCATAATAAATTTCCCGCCAAAGCTCTGGATCAAATCTGCAGCTTCTTGTGAATCGATGGCAAAGACGATTTCGTCAAATAACGAAACTGTATGGGCTGCGTTCCATACCCACTCTAATAATGGTTTGTCCAGCAAGTTTGCAAGTATTTTTTTGGGGAAACGTGATGACTGCAAGCGGGCTGGGATAATGCATGCAACTCTTTTATTTGAATTAATCATACTTTTTTCTTTCGTTTGACGTTAATCAAGCAACTATTCTATGAGTTCAATTGACTTTGTTCATTTGTTTTTACTAAATTGATTTTAGTGATATTATCAAATCCACGTTTTATTTTAACGAGAAATTAGAAATATTTTTTTTATTTCAGGGTGACATTATGTCAAACGGACACATTTTATTAAGAAAATCATCTGAACTTCATGGAACGATTGAACTGACTGGCGCAAAAAACGCAGTTCTCGTGATCATTGCATCGCTTATTCTTGCAAACGGGAAATCTATTCTGGAAAATGTTCCGAACTCTGCTGACGTACAACAAATGATTGCGCTTTTAACAGATCTTGGAGCTCAAGTTTATTTCGATAGAGAAAACAATCGACTAGAAGTTGATACAAGTACGATCGATCGCTTTGAAGTCAAACAAGAAATTATGAACAAAATGAGGGCGTCTATTCTTGTTATGGGACCGCTTCTTGCACGTTTTGGCAGAGCAAAAGTAGCTCTCCCCGGTGGTTGCTTGATTGGAGCTCGTCCCATTAACTATCACCTGCTTGGATTTAAAAAAATGGGCGTATTGCTTGAAGAAGCTGGAGCATTTTTGAATGCTGTTCTAAGTTCACATCATAGCATGCAAAATCATAATCGAATAATCTTGGAGTACCCAAGCGTTGGCGCAACTGAAAATCTCATGATGTTTGCAACACTTGTTCCAGGTGAAACATATATTATTAATGCAGCTCTTGAACCAGAGGTTCTTGATTTAGTAGACGTCCTGAGAAAAATGGGCGCAAAAATTGAAATTTGCGATGGTATGATTATTCGCATTAAAGGCGTCGATAAACTTAATCCAATTAATCATTCGGTCATTCCTGACCGGCTTGAAGCTGGTGCGTTATTGTTGGCGGCTTGTATCACACAAGGTGAGATTCATTTGCCAACCGCTCGAGCTGACCACATGGATATTTTTCTAGAAAAATTACGGGAAATGGGTCATGAGGTTACAACCGGAACCAATCCAGCAAGCGATCTTGGTTATAACATGCACCAAGGGATAAAACTCAAAGCTACAAAGTTTCCCAAAGCTGTAAGTTTTAAGACGGGACCATATCCTGGATTCCCAACAGACTTACAAGCACCTACCATGGCTACGTTATGCATCGCTGATGGTGTAAGCACCGTAGAAGAGACGGTATTTGAAAACCGTATGATGCACGGGCAAGAACTTCAAAAAATGGGCGCCCAAATTACTATCGATCGTACTCATGCGACTATTCGTGGCGTTGAAATGTTGTACGGCGCTGAAGTCATTGCGACTGATATTCGTGCATCGTGCGCACTTGTTCTTGCTGGACTTGTAGCGGTAAGCCAAACGAAAATAACTGGAATTCACCACTGGCGACGTGGTTACGAAAAATTAGAACGCAAAATTAAGCTTCTTGGCGGTAATATCGAAATATTTGACGAAGAGTAAGACGGCGGCCCATTCGAGACGCAGGGCTCCTCAGGGCGAGCGCCTTTCATTTATTAGCCTAACGTGTTGGGAAAGAAGCGCACAGTTCAGCGACTTCTCGTGTAATAAGAGACTGACGAAGTTTATTGTACTGAAGTGTCAATTTTTCTAAATATTTTTCTGCGTTTGCCGTTGAATTTTCCATTGCAAGAAAGCGGGCAGCATGCTCCGCTCGTAATGCCTGAAAAAGAATATGCATAATCATGCTTTGTAAGTATTGGGGTGCAAGATAATCAAGCAATTCGTAACGGTCTTGTTCCCAAATTAACGAATCTTCTTCTAAGCCATCAAAGTCGTTTATCTGATCATATGTTTGATCTTGTATTTTGGCTTGTCTATCAGCTTGCATGCTATTTATTGGAATAATTTGTGTATGAAATGGTTTTTGAACAAAAAATGATTTTAGCTCTGTGCTATACATAACAACTGAGCTGAATTGCGAGACTTTGAGCTTTACGACCAAATCATCTGCTATCGTAATAAAATTGTTTGAGTTTAATTCAGCATACGAACAAATAAGCGTGCCTCGCGTTTGTTCTTTCATAAATTTTGTCGCTTTTTGGCCAATCGTAATAATATTAAGATTTTTTGCATCGCCAAACTCAAATGTCGATTCAAAATAACGGAAAAGATTTGAATTAAGACTCCCGCAAAGCCCCTTACTTGTTCCTATGATAATCACGAGGGGATTTGTATTTGTAGCTTCTTCTGAAAGCAAAAACGGGCTCTTCCAATCGGACACGCACTGTGATAAGCGAATGAAAAGCTGTTGCATTGTTGTTACGTATCGCTTGAGAGGCACATCTTGTTTTTCCATACGCGCATACAGTGACATCGACACAAGCCGAACCGCATGAGTAATTTTCTTAGTCGTTTGAATCGATTTAATCTTTTGTCGCAATTGAATCAGGTGTGCCACACATGTCCTTTAATTATTTACAAGACTATTTACAAGATTATTTACGTATTATCACGTATTAAACTCGTATTATTCGAGTTATTTGTGCACAAACTACTTAGAGAATTCACGAATTAATGAATTATTGCACTTTCCCCTCAGGTACACGCTATACTAAAGGTAGTTCAAAATATTTTTTTTTACAATAAAATTAACGGTTGGGATAATAGCGTATAAGATATGATAATTGTTGTTGATGGCTATAATCTTCTTAAGCACATTTTCCCCAGCGACAAAAAGGCGTTTGAAAAACAACGTCAATCTTTTATCCGACAACTTGCGTATTACAAACATAAAAAACAATCTGAAATCAAAGATTTGATTATTGTTTTTGATGCAGGCCCTGAACGTCACGCAACACGTGAGGTTAAATCTGACGTGGTTATTATCTTTTCGGGACAAAAAAGTACCGCAGATATGTGGATTGCTGATTATACAAAACGACACAAGGGGCAAGAAATAGTCGTTGTAACAACTGACAAAGCTCTCTCGTCTGCATGCCAACTACAGGGAGCAACGGTCGTTCGGTCAGCAGAATTTTATACGCTCGTTCATAATTGCTTACGAGAAGATATTTATGCAAAACAAGAAATACAAGAATCTGGCAAAGCTCTTGATCTTCACAAATTTAAAGACTTAAATATTATAGTTCATGAATTAGAAGAATTGGACAAATTAGAAAATCAAAAACCTATTAACCGGCAAGCGCTCGATCTTTTAATGGAAGAAGCAAGTATCTCTGTTCCCAAGAATTTCAAAGAACCGCACGCTTCTGAACAAAAACACACCAAGGGAAATGCACAGACCCCTTCAAAAAAAGAAAAACACCAACTTGCTAAGCTCAAAAAACTGAAATAAACTTATTGTATGAAAATATTATTTATAGAAAAAGACCTGCCCTCTGTTGTTTCAAGTTATATTATCCCGATTATGAATCGCGCAAATATATTTACGCTTCAGGGGCCTTTGGGTGCAGGAAAAACATCATTGGTAAAAGAAATTTTACGTCAAAGTGGCGTTACTGAAGTTGTAACCAGTCCTACGTTTACCTATGTTAAGAATTATCAGAATCAAACGGGACAAACTTTTCACCATTTTGATTTATATAGAATTGGGTCGTTAGAAAATTTTATAGCCGCTGGATTTGATGAATATCTTTACGCACCAGAAAGTTACTGTTTTGTTGAATGGCCAGAAATAATTTTCCCACTTCTAGAACATAAAGAAAGCAGACATCGCGTCTGTAGAATTACGCTGAACTACGACCCAAACGATCTAAGTCAAAGACAAATCGAATTCTGATCAAAAACTTTTTTTATTTTTCTTTTAAAAAAAGTTGAAATCTTTCACAAACAATCTATCATAAGTTTCATTATTGCAATCTTAGAGCACGTTTCGACGTTTTGAATTATGGGCTCAAGCTTATGTAGGGGAGGTTCCCGAGCGGTCAAAGGGGACGGACTGTAAATCCGTTGGCAATGCCTTCACAGGTTCGAATCCTGTCCTCCCCACCAGTCATTTTTGAAGAAAATGCCTGGCAAGCCACACGGGAAATTTTGAATAGCTATAAGTTGTAATAGATTAGAGAAAAGATAAGAGAAAATGTGCGGGAATAGCTCAATTGGCTAGAGCGACAGCCTTCCAAGCTGTAGGTTGCGGGTTCGAGCCCCGTTTCCCGCTCCATTCTACGTTTATCCGGGCCTGCCGGCTCGGCAAACTTCGAATGGCGAGCCAGATAAGATATGCTTATCGAATGAAATAAAAAATTAGGGCTGGCATAGCTCAGTTGGTAGAGCAGCTGATTTGTAATCAGCAGGTCGCTGGTTCGAGTCCAGTTGCCAGCTCCAGCCTACGCCCTACGTGGCTACGGCTGGCAGGCCATCCTAAGATTTTGCTATTAAGCTCTTGCGGAGTTTATCCTGAGCGAAGTCGAAGGGACTGGCAAACTATCTAAGCTTTTCGACCTCGCGGTTCGTAGCTATAGATGGCAAGCATGAAAGTCAAAAAAATGCTTAGCAAAGGCCTAATTTTATGATAGATTAGGACTTTACTTGATTTTCATGTATAAAAATATATAGTTTTAAGGCATTTTTAAGCAATTTGCGATCTTTCCAGCACGGAATTGTTGAAACTGCATTGCCCACGTAGCTCAGTTGGTAGAGCACTTCCTTGGTAAGGAAGAGGTCACCGGTTCAATCCCGGTCGCGGGCTCCAGCTTAATCGAAAACGAAAGTTATTATGGCAAAAAATAGAGTTATAATGCATCTTGAATGCGAAGGATGCGGACTGAGAAATTATAGCAAACGAGTTTCTAAAAAGAGAACGTTTGGCAAACTTACTTTGAATAAATACTGTTCTAAATGCCGCAGACATGCAAAGCATAAAGAAACGAAATAAAAATTGGGGGCCAGTAGCTCCAACTGGTAGAGCAGCGGACTCCAAATCCGTTTGTTGGGGGTTCGAATCCCTCCTGGCCTGCCATAGAAAAGGTGCGCTGAGTATAGCTGAAAAGCTGGAAAGAAGAATGTTATGAACAAAGTTGGAAATTTTTTCGGAAAAGTTATAAATTTTGTTAACGAAGTACGCGCAGAATTAAAAAAGATTTCATGGCCTGGGCGTGATGAACTTGTTGGCTCAACGATTATTGTTTGTATTCTTGTAGTCGTTTTTGCAATAATTTTAGGCACCATGGATGGCGTATTCAATTACGCAATAAAGTTTTTGATTAGCTAATAAAAAAATTGATCTCTAAATCTTATAGTGTGGAGCTTATAGTTAAGCAATGAAACGTTGGTATGTGGTGCAGGTGTACACCGGTTTTGAAGACATCGTGAAAACAGATCTTGAGAAACGGGTGATCGAAGAAAAAGCCGAGGATTTAATCGGCGAAATTCTGATTCCTTCAGGAGAAGCTGCAGACTTTTTTGCAGAAGATAGAACAAAACGCGAAAAAATTTTCCCGGGATATCTACTCATTCATATGGAAATGACTGCGGAATCATACAGACTTGTATCGTCAAATCATC